>OHAD01000011.1_pt1 | contig 204613 bp, 185 predicted proteins | sample 1577011 | NCBI WGS metagenome assembly OHAD01 (sample SAMEA3541510, study PRJEB24748) | human gut metagenome | biome: human gut; feature: human-associated habitat; material: faeces | place: China | collected 2012 | reverse complement strand
CTGTTACCTCCACATTCTTTTTTATTTTGAATGTCCGCAAAATCCGTCCTACATCTGCCGGGCGCCATGGCACATCTATATGGTGAAGGGCAATCAGTCTATCCTGAATATTTACTCCCATCCCTATCTTAAAGGTAGAGCCTAGAATTACTCTGATTTTACCTTTTCGAACATCATCAAATAGTTGTTTTCGCTTCTTTTCTGTATTAGCACTATGCGCAAAAGCAATTTCATTTTCAGGTATTCCCAAATTTTTAAGTCTGACTTTTATATCATCATAAATATTAAAACCTTTCTTTGGAGTTGAATAATCGCAAAATATAACCTGTGTTAATCTATCTTTCATTGTTCTAAAATAAATATTGGCTACATTCTCTACACATCTTCCGACCTTACTTTGACATCCTACTGATAGTGACGAATCAACTAATCTCATATCCAGTGCAGCTTTTCTTCCATCTGTTGTAATCTTTAGCATATTGTCAACTGTCCTTAAAACCGCCCCCATTCTGACTGCCTCTGCTCTTTTGCTAATTTCTTCTAAATATTTCTTTAAATCATAACTTTTAGATATTAGTGCATCTTTGTAGCCATTATGTTTAGGAATGTTTTCTGCACCATCTACCTGATGAAAATCTGCAATTGACGCAAGCAAGGTAGTTAACTCCGGCAAATTATGAAATCTTGAAAATCTGGTTGTAATTCTATAAGAACTTGTATCCACATCAATTTCAAACTCTGTATTTTTTTCAGCAAACATTCCAATCCAACCATCAAAATGTTGCAAATCAAGTAATCCTAACTCTCCATTCTGCAAATATCTCTGCATAATATAAGCATCTGTAATAGAATTAGTTATTGGTGTTCCTGTTGCTAAAATTACACCTCCACCGTCTTTTTGAACACATTGAACTTTATGAAACATTTCTTCACACTTCTTTGATCCTTTAGGATTAAGCCCCATTACATTACCAATCTTAGTATCAAAAGGAACATTCTTAAAATTGTGAGCTTCATCAACAAATAATCTTATTACTCCCATATCTTCAAAATATACTCCATCATAATCAACTTCCTGTGCTACTGTTAGTTTTCCAAGTTCTTCTTTTATCTTTTTAATCTCTCTGTCAATTTTCCTAGGATATTGTAAATTGCTATTTTTTTCATTCTCCAATTCTGCTTTTTTTGTTTTTAATCTTTCTATCCTATAATCTACTGATAATTTAATACGTTCAAAACAACTGTAAGCAATAATTATTCCATCGTAATCCTCATCTCTAATCTCTTCCATTACCTGTTTCCTGTTAATTGGTTTGAAAGTCTTGGGCTCAATTGTTAAAAGTTTTGCATTAGGATACATTTGTTCAAAAATATCTTTCCATTGACCAACTATATTATTGGGAACAACATACATATTTTTATTAGAAATTCCCATACGTTTCATTTCCATTCCTGCTGCAATCATTGCATATGTTTTACCTGAGCCAACATCATGGGCTAATAATGTATTCGGTGTGAATATCATTCTTGCCACTGCATCCTTCTGATAAGGATAAAGTTGAATTTCAGAGGACATATTGGGAAAAGTCAAAAATGAACCATCAAAATTTCTTTTTCTGTTACTTCCATATTTTTGATTATAAATTTGTTCAAGCAGATTTTTTCTTTTATCGCTTTTCCACACCCATTTTTTAAAATATGCAATCATTTGATTTTGTTTTTCCTGTGCTTCTATTGTTGCCTGCTCATCAATTACCCTCTTCTTTCCTGAACTGGTTGTTGTACTTGGAATTGTTTTATAAACTGCAACCGGTTTCATATTCAACGTATTTTCTAATATTTGTATGCTATTAACCTTCTCCGTACCATATGGACCTTCTATATAAGTAGCCCAACTCAAAAATGACTTATCAACAATTTCCCAAACGCCAAGTTGTTCATTATGCACTGTTAATTCCTGTGTTGCTTTAAGGCGATACATTTGGCTAATAAAAGAATCAATTATCTCTGTAGGAATCCATGGAGAACCCAGTGTTATGTAAATCTCTTCGAAATCAATATATTCAGGAAACACTTTCTCTATTGCTTCAATATTATCGTTAAAATATCCCTTGTATTTCCTATTATTCTCTACAGCCACAGCATATTTGTCATATAAATTACCTGACAAATACTCTTCTGCCGTCTCCCATCCCTTGTAAAAACACTCTTCCCAAGTTCTAGGATTCTGATATATCGAACCTTTTAAAGTTTCAATAACCGTCTTATATCTTTCTCCTGTAATAGCTGCAATGTATTCAATATCAACATGACCCAAATTAGAAAGACTAAGTATAAGTCCATCTGAAATACTATCAGCATGAACTCCAACTGTTGCAGGACTGGAATCAAAAATATTCTCCCAATCAATCGGCAAATCCATATGTGTTACATCTTTTATATTCTTTCCTTCTTCCATTGTTTTTGTTCCTCTCTTGTGTAAATAGTATAAGAAAAGCCATGGGATATTTTTATCTCATCCTTTTTATACTCTGTTTTTTATTTAATGAACTTTATCTTATTCCTCCAAAATTATATTCCATTTGCAAATAATTATTTCTAAGTATTCCGTGCCTGTCACAATAGTCATTTATTAATTTCATCTCTTGTTCTGTAAATTTTCTATTATTCTTACCATATGTTTCAAATAACACGTATCTATTTTCACGATTGCATACTACAATAGTTATATATGGCTGTTCTATATTGTCGCTTCTTCTCATAAACAAAATTGTCATTTTGCAGTCTATTATATTGTTCAAATACAGTGTTGGTTCATCATCCATATAAACATTGTTCTTGCACAACTCATCTACTGTTTTTGGATATTCAATTGTAATTCCATTACATTCTTCATACCATTTATTTCCACGCATTTTATTTGATTGTTCTATTTTTTTATTTATCTTTTCTTTGTCTTCAAAAAGAATCTTATTTAACTCTTTTGCTCTTTCTAATTTCAATTCTGGTCTGCAGTAGCCTATAAGTGCTCTTTTTAAATATTTCTTATATATGACATCCGTTTTTTCAATTTTTGCACATATTATGACAAATTCCATTTTGTCTTTTGTATCTTTTTGATTTATAAGAATATCTACCTGTTCTTCATTCCATAATTGACTTAGTTTTTCACTAAATGAAAAAAATACATTTTCAATATCTTCACAGATAAAATATGTATTTATCAGATACGCAATAAACTGACATTGTGCATCATTTAACTTTTTCTGAAAAATCTTACTACTATGTTTGTTTATTTGTTTTATTGCTATTCTGTTATTTTTACTTGAAAGTAATAATGCTCCTTTTTTACAATTTAAATTATTAAGAATTTCTATGTTGATTCCATCATATAAATCTGACGGTGTGTCTGACAATAAATTAATTTCATCCATAAGATATATATTATTTGCTAATTCATCTAACCCTGCTTTGTACAATATTTCCTTTGGTGTATTTTTCCTCATTTCTTCAATACATCTTTTTATTATCTGTTCACTAACCTGTGGTGGTTTCCATTCATTTTTTTCCGTATTTAAATGCAACATACTTTTTCCTCTTTCAATAAAAATTTTTCAGCTTCTTATCATGCTAACTTTACATTTATTTTCATATTTGCGCTCTATAAATAGTATAAATAAAGCCATGGGATAAAATTACCCCATGGCTTTCCTAATTTCTGTCATTTTATTTACAAATTCTTTCTGAAAGACGATAATATTTTTTACTATTTTAGAATTGCACTCCAACTCCTGAATTATTTTCTCTTTTGTAATGCAATATTAATCCAATGCTCATTTTCCCATTCTAGTGGAGATTGATTTTCCGGTATTTTTATATTTTCATCAAACTTCTTTTTAAAGAGAGTATAGTCCTCTTTCGTCCATTTGCTCCAAGGTTTAACTACGTCAGTGCCATATTTTTTCATCTTATTTTTGTTATTTTTGTAGTGTATCTCTTTCAAAAGTGGACTTTTATCTGATTGAGTTTCCTTTTGTTCTTCTTCTATCTCTTCCCACATTTTTTTATTTTCTTCATTCCATATTGATTCCAAAATGTAATTGTCTATTGGAATGTGCAATTGCTTTTCAATATCTTTAGATATAAATTTTTTGCTTATTTCACAAAATCTATGCTGTATGTTCATTATTTCGCATAACGCACCAACTACATAAATATTTTTGATAGTCATATTTACCCATTTTTGAGCATTTCCATAGCTAAAAAGTGGTTCATTATTTTCGCTGATTTCTTTAAATTCTTTATTACACTCTTCAAATTTTTTCTTACTATCTCTAAATTCTTCATTAAACTTTTTAAATTTTCCCATTATCTCTTCGCATAAATCATTATACCAATTATTAAATTCATCACATGTATTAAATTTACTAATTTTATTTTCTAACTCTTTCTTTGCTTTATCCTTCGCCTCGTTTGCTTTTTCTTTTAGATTATTTCCATACTCTTTCTTAATAAGTGCGTAAAACGCCCCCTGTCTTGTTGCATCCTGATACGCACTTTCAATTAACTTGTCAATAATTTCATCTTCTGACATAGCTCCTTCTCGAATAGATATTCTGAAAGTACTATATAGTAAGAAATCAACGCAACTCATATATTTATCCATTTTCATCATTTTTCTCCTAACTTTCTTCATAGTTCATCATTGCTGCTTTCAAATCGTTCCTAACTGACTCAACTAATGTCTGTGGGCTTAATACTTTTACGTGAAGTGCATATTGCATTGCCCACTTTCTCATTGATTGCTCATTTACGTATACAGAACACACCACTTCATCTTCCGTTTCATCTAGAAACTGTATGTCCTTTCCAAACCAATCAAAAATTTCACTTAATATATATTTCTTCGCCCTGAATTTTACTCTAATGCTTTCACCACTAAACATATAAATATGCTCTGTAACGTGTTTTGGAAGGTCAATTCCGTTCTCTAATCCTTTAACCTGCTTCTGTGGTTTTGTTTTTTCTTTTAATATTTTTATGTCTGTTATTCGGTCAACTCTAAAATGTGCCACGTTGTCGTATTTATCAACATTGCAGATTAAATAATATTTATCATTAACTGCGACCATCTGATAAGGGTTAATTATGTACGGTTCATTTCTTCGGGGATGAAGTTTCTTGTCCGTTCCATATTCATTGTAGGTAAATGAAACTTTTTTGTTCTTGCTAATTGCTTCATCCAAAACATCCAATGTAAAAAATATCTGATTGTTTCGTGGCATATTGTCCGGCAAATTCTGTATATGTTTAACACGGGATTTAAAGAACTCATTTGAAAGCCCCTCTATCTTAGTAATCATATCTTTACACTGGCGAGCCGGCAAATATCTGTTAAAAAGCAAACTGTCAATCAAAAGTCGTAACTCACTATCTGTAAAATCTCTTTTCAAATAAAAATCAGACAAAGTAGAACTTTCTTCTTTTATGCCACTTTTATTTTTTATGAAGCGTACCGTCTCTGTATATTCTATCTCATAGCCAAAATCAATAAGATTCATTATATTCCTCTTAATTGTTTTTCGTTCAACCTTAACATTATATTCTTTTTTTAATATGTCAGCTATCTGCTTCTGACTTAACCTATGATTCTCATCCGTATAACGTTTGAGAATATCCAAGATGTTTATAATAATCATCTTTTTCGGTGGAATGGTATAGTTCATAAATTATCACCTCTGGATTAAACATATTTTCAATAATTTTAGACGTCTCTAACTAATCTAATTGTAACACTTTTCCCTTATAATGTAATTATTATGTTGACCTGAATATTATCTGACATTCACAATATTTGAAATTTCAAACCTTACTTTCTTAGTGCATCATATATCTTGTTAAATATTACCTGATTAGGATAGTATCTGTAATCTGCAAATATACTTATTCCATTCTTTTCGTAAAATTCCAAAATAGCTGCTGCACATGCCGCACTTCTACTTTGTCCATACTCACATTGGCATATAATATCCATATTCTTGCTATGAACCTCCTTTATAAATTCAGCCAATTCCTCTGCTTCAGTAAAAAAGCTTTCAAAGGTAAAACCGTACTCCGAAAGAACTTCTATATCAATGTCATTAACAGCCACCTGAAAAAGCATATCTGTTTTGCCTTTATAATCCACAGGCTTTGCTCTTCCACTTCCAACATTTGGTGGATCATAAAAACTAATAACTGCTGTATTTTCCAATCTATCTGCTTTGTTTAATAACTCTTCTACTGCTTTCTTGGAATAAATTTTCACATTCATATTTTCAACCTTTCACTAAACTTAACAACAACTAACTTTCAAATCATTCAAAATTGTTAATTGCAAAAATTAATTTTTAATTTACGTCATTTCTTATCTAGCATAATCTGGAAAATCTTTTGGTAACCTCTCCTGACACCATATCCCGAACATAATTAAATATAACAATTTCTTCTTCATTTATTTTCTTATCCTTATGCCAATGTCCAAAATAATGCATCTTGTATTCAACATTATCTATTACCCATTGAATAAAGTTTTGCAATTTTTCCTCTTCTGTCACATTATGTCTTGCTCCCAGCTTTTCCACAAGACTTCTAGGACACGTATGAGTAAGAATATAATCTACTTTCATATTGCTTCTTTTTAAATTCATTATTCCATTATCATATTCTTCCTGATTAGGTAGCTCCTCTTCAAAATATGTTTCATTCTTTACGCGCCAAAATCTGTCCACACTATAAGCTCCTCCAAAGCAAAAAATCTTAATGTCATCGATTCTTAAAATCTCTCCTCGCATTATATGGATAATCCTTGTCATAAGCTTATGGCTTTTTGCTCCATAAAAATTACTTACTTCCTGACTATTTAGAAATCTGTGGTTGTCATGATTTCCATCAACGAAAACAATATAAGAATTTTTGCTTTCAAGAATGTCATTTATTATTAGCATTTTCTCCTGACAAATCTTTGTATCATACCAAAACATTCCAAAATCTCCCGCAACAAATAACATTTCCTCATCACTCATACTTTCTGTCATTCCAAATAAAAGAAAAACATCTCCGTGAATATCACCTGTTACAGAAAGTTTCATACAACCACCTGCTTTCTCTTGTTATACGACTGTTATTTCAATTAATTTGTTTTGCCAAATTCAACATATCTATATGATAAACTATTGCATGGTCAAAAAATGTCTCATCCTAAAAAATAATTAAAACAAAAACGCCAATCAATGAATTTAACTAACTAAATCCAATGCTAGCGTTTGATTTTTTCTTTATAATTTTTTCTATAAAATTCTCTTAAATATTTTATAATTGCGCTCATCCCTTGGACTACAATAGATTGCAAACTCTATTGCCTTGAACGCTTTTTGATAATCCTTGATTACGTTCTTTGCTGCCATTGCAACTACTTCAGGATTATTCATAAATGCTCCACAGCCGAAAGCCCCAAGAATAACAACTTCATCGCCTTCTATAAAAGCAACATCCAAAATTCTTCCCAAGCGCTTTTCGTGTATGGAAAGAAGTTCTTTATCGGTAACTTTTGCCCTCCTGTTTCCGTCTCCACTATTGTAACTGTTACTTGGTCTTTCCCTAAGATTTGGAGCAGCACATGTAATAACATCCACATTGTACCACTCTTTTTCCGGAAGCAATTTAGGATTCGCCGTGTCAGTCTTGAACACAGTTACTTCCGGCGTGTAAATAATATCATCATTATGAAGCGGATTATGCGATGCTCTGTGTGGAGCATAAAAACCATCCCACATTTTTTTCGTATTCAAATTAAAATACAATCCTGAACATCTGCAAAGACATTCCTCTTGAGCATTTGCTCCACGTACTACACCACCTCCCGGATTAGATGCCGAAGCAAAATTATGCACCGCTACTTTCATTCCTTTGTATGCAGATGCAGCCTGATAGGTTCTATTCTTTGAAACAACCACTTTAACGTCTTCGGTATACCTGTTCAAATTCTGAACTGTAAGCTTATCCTTTTCAAGAATCAACTTTTGGTTGTCTGTTGAAGCCTGAACTGATTCTTTAAGTTTCGGATTGGTATTTACTAATCTTTCAGTATCCTTGAACACTTCAACATTTTCAGCTCTTCCCATAACGTCCTCCTGATGAAATATTTACTTTAGGATATTCCTTAATCTTTTCTATAAAACTGTTTTTATTCTACCTATTATCAACGCATGATCACTTAATTTTTGAGCAATAGTATTATCATCAATTTCTGTTTTTTCTGCCTTCACATATGTATTATATAACATTCCTGTAGAATATAATATATAATCCAGTCTATTTTTTGCTAAAGTTTCTTGATTTTTCCAGGTAATCTTATTCTTATCTTCCACTCTATCAATCATTGTTCTATCATATGTATACGCTAAAGATTCAATAAATTCATCTTCCGGAGTTGTATTAAAATCCCCCATAACCATAAACTTTACATCTGGTTCTGAGCGATAAGTTTTTGCAAGTTTTTTGATATTATTAATAAATAATGTTCTTAAATCTTTTCTTTCCTCTTTATACCACTCAGCTGTGTTCTCATTAAAAGCTTTATGTGGAATATTGGTGTTAATAATTCTAAAACATAATCCATTTTCAACAGTTGTGCTAAGCGTAACAAAATTATATCTAAGACTATCTTCTATTCCCTCAAGCGTAGCTATTGAGAATGACGTGCATAATTCTTTATTTATTAAAAGCATTGATATGACTGCTCTTGGCTCTTTTTTATATCCTTTAGGTAAAACAATGTGATAATCAGGAAAGTGTTTTTCAAAAATTTCTAAATACTTGCCTCCTGAAAGTTGCACTTCTTGCAATGCTATTACAAGTGTATTATTTATTTTACTCTTTATATATTCACATTCTTTATTCAGCCTACTCTCCCAACTTTCTTCTGTGGCAGTCCATTTCCACCCTGCCATATTTTGACTAAAAAATTCTATTTCTTTTGTCATAATGATTTCTCCTCTTTAAAAACAAGTATTTGCAATTTCTTTAAACATATCATCTATTCGCTTTTCTAATTCATACATATATTCGTATATATTTGTAAGTTTACGAGGTATTTCCCTTCCATCATCAGTTACAAATACCTCTTCTGTCTTTAAGCAATCCTCAAATTCCCCATTAGTTCCATATACTATGCCACCCAACTCTTGTTCTACAACTTTTGATATTTTTTCTGATATTTCACCAGGAACAAAGACTAATCTTTTTTCCATTTCTCTAAACATTTCACAATATTTCTCTTCATTATAAAGTGACATTTCTTCTATGTAATTAGCTACAAGATTATAAACCTCGAACAAAACCTGCTTTTCAAAACTACCAATTTCTCTATTCATAAATGTTTTCTCCTTATCAACTAGCTTTAGTGTTCCTGCCTCCAAATTCAGAGTTTTTTCAACTATTAAAAGTTGTGCATCATTTGGACCTTTTTTACCTGTTCTCATCCATGACTTTACTCCATCAATAGACATATCTAAATTGTTAGCTATTTCTTGATAAATAGATTGTCTTTTTCCATGTACGCACTTTTTATCTGCTACCATCATATCTAATATTTTATTAAATTTATCTTTATTCCACATAATTTTTCCTATATTTTTATACATATATGTATTTTTTCTATCGATTCGATACCTTAATTATATATTGGCTAATTACTATAAGCATCAATTTTAAGGTGTACAATTGTGTACAAAAGTGTACTGTATTCTATGAAATTACTGTATTCCAGCATAGTTTGTTACCTACAACCATCTACAATTTCCTGTAGTGTTCTTGGTTCATAATTCATATATGACATCATAGCTCCCACATTGTATGCACTAATTTGTGGAGCATTATCATTTTTTAACTTATTTAGCTCATGCAACCTTTTTAAACATTCCTGATAAAATTCGTTTTCAAACGTGTTGTGAACATGCCCATACAAAAGAATTGTTTCTCTATGTTGCCCCTTCCACATAAGAATGGGATAATGGCTAAGAACAAGTTTAACTGTTTGCTTGTTTAAAGTATCTGTAACCTCTTTATATTCAATAATTTCATCAAACAAATTGCTATATCGAAGGTCTCTAACATCATCGTGGTTTCCTTTAATTAATATTTTATGACCTTTCAATTGTGCTACTAATGCTATTAATTTTGTGTTTATGCCACATAGAGCCACATCGCCTAAAATATATACCGTATCACCATTTGTAATCTTTCTATTCCATTTCTCTTTAATATAATTATGCATCTCTTCCAAGGTATCAAATGGCCTGTTATCAAAATTGTTTCCTTCATCTGTTACATTTTTATGAAACAGATGAAGGTCAGAAATATAGTATTTCATTATTGTAATTCTCCTTTTTTAATACATATGTTGATGTACAATAACTCATTATTTCATCTACATCTTCATCAAAAAAAATCCTCATTGTTACTGTCTCTCCTTCATCAGACACATATCTTTTAAAACCTAGCTTTATTAATAATTCTATTGTTGCTATATTATCTTTAAGAGTAACAGCATATATTTCTCTTTCTTTTATTGTTTTATTGTCTATTGATAAGCCTTCTGTGAAAAACAAATTTATAATTTCCATGCATGCTTCTTTCGCATACCCACTTCTTCTTTCTGGTTTGGATATATAAAATTCTATTTCAAAATTAATTTCTTTGTGAAAACCCACATATCCTATAAAATCTTTTTTGTTCTTTCTATATATAGAATAGATACATTCACAGTTACCTTTTCTTTCAAAATAATTTCTAAACTCTTCTAAATACTTTTCTTTGAACTCAAGACCTGTAAATTCTCGAAAATTTCCATCCTGTCTGAGCATTTTTATAAAAGCTTCATCATCTCTGGAATTTTTCCCCGGAATAAGATATAAACGATTCGTTTCTATAATTTTACCTGTATTCATAACTGTTTATTTAATAACTCCTGAAGTTCTTTCTTTGTTTCTTCCTTATTTTGTATTGTAAATTCTCTACTTTGCATATTCACAATAGCCTGTGCCTGTTCTCTGTTAAAACAATACTTTTCTTTTAGTTTTTTCATATAATCATCAATATTGTGAGATGTATCAGCTAAATACATAACTTGATTATGATGTTCCTGTGCCCAGACGACTGCTTCTAAAATCGATATTCTTCCATTATTGTTACTATTTGTTTTCATATAATATCATAACCTCCAACCATTTTATGATTCAACAATATATGATGCTATTTCTTTTTACTTTTCTTCTTCAAGCAAACTTTCAGGTTCATTCTTAATTCTGTTCCAAGTTTTCAGCTCTTCTTCTGTTAACGTTTTTTCAATTACAATAGGAAATTTTTGTTTTTGTACTTTCAAAAAAAGCGTATCCGTTATCGAACATTTTCCACAATTACGAGGACCTAATAATTTAAAATGTCCTATTTGTGGTGGGTAATTCCAACCTGCATCATATGCTTCTTGGGCTGTGCAAAAAACCTTTGTGCCACATACTTCGCAATAATGCCAAAACGGACGTGTATTCATGCTTTCAATCAATGCTAATCGCTGTTCTCTTTTTTCTTTCTCTTGTTTCAACTTTTGTGCTTCTTCTTCAAGCTCTTTGTACGCCATCTCAATCATTCCATTTGAAGCATCCATACGTAACCTTATATCACCATCTATAACCTGATATATTTTGTTAAAACCTTCATCGGGATTCGGAAATTCTATTTCTTTCTTTTGTGCTTTAATCTCAGAGACATTTATTTTTCGTTTGTTTATGTATTTTTCCCAAACTAAGTCTGTTGGACACATTACATAAACTTCTATATTTATATCTTTTATTTCTTTGCGAATTGCATCTATGTATGCTATTCTTCGTTTTGTTTTATACAAAGTATGCTCTACCACAACTTCTTTGTTTTCTTTTAATGCTTCAATAATATCAACTAGAATAGCCTCATTCGCATTCTTTAAACATTCTATTTTTTCCATAAAAGAAATGCATCCAAATTTCTCCACTTTTTTATAAGCTGCTTGTTGATAATCATACACATTCAGAATTATTGTATTTTTATCGTCAGAAAAATGATTTTTAATAAATGTTGTCTTACCTGAAGATGCAGCACCTATAACAAATTTAACTGTCCTACTCATAAAATTCTCCTTTAACAAATATGTTAATACACAATAGCAATATCTTATTTATTCCAAAAAACTATCTCGTCTGAGTGATCTGTTAGTATTTTTCCGTATACTTTTGATCTGTCAACTTCACCAGTATCTACTACCATGACATCATAATTCTTTTTCCAAACTTGTATCAAGGCTTCAAGCTTATTAAACGCGAATCTTTCCTTAGTGCTTGAAGTGCTTGAAATAGGAATCATTTCATAGTCATGAATCCTAAAAGGATGCTCACCTTCTATTGCCGGACTTATTCCATATGAAATTAAAACAGGCATTCCAAACACTTCTTTTGCAAAATATCCTACCTTATCTATCCTCAAAACATTCTGAAGTGTATATGTGAAAATATCTTTTGGATCCGAAGCATCACATGCTATAAGCCATTCTCCCTGGTTAAGTAACTTCGTTACAATCTCCTCAAATTTCTTGTCCTTTGTCTGTATAAACTTCATAAATACTTACCTCCATATTTTTTAATTATATCTTGGCTAATTACTATAAGCATCAATTTTAAGGTGTATACTTGTGTACTAAAATGTACTGCATTCCGTGAAATTACTACATACTAGCATAATTAGTTACCTGCAACTATCCACAATTTTCTATAATGTAGGAACCATAATTCATTTATGTCATTGTGGTCCTACATTATATACTTTGAATCGTGAGCATTTTTTGACTTTTGATTTATATAATCTTTTTATCCAACTCTAACTATTGCTCCACCTAATGATTTAACAATAATTGTTCCAAATTCTTCGAACTCAATATCATATTCTCCATTCTTTAATTTTTCTTTATCAAAGTTATAAACCATAGCATACAAATATTTTCCTTCTGGTCTCTCAAACGGCCAATCTTCTTCATTTTTACTAACGTATAGTAATGATAGCATTCCAAAAGAATCTTCTACTGCATGATACACTATTCCCTCATATGTTTTTTCAAATTTCTTTATTATTTCTGCATACTTAGGTATATAGTCAATAGTATCAATAGAACCTACCATACCTCCTGCTGTCAAATAAGAATAGTAAACTTTGCCCTGTTTAAAATACTTAACAAGATTTGGATTTAGGTTTAATGATGATATTAAATTTCTAAGCCTACTAACTGCCTCTTCTTTCATTTTTTCTCTCTTATCCATATTTTTTCTCCTTATGTTTTAGTTTTTTATCTATGTTAAATTAATTATACTTTTTATTATCTTGATATTTGGACATAAATCTTTCATTTTCGGACATAAATCTTTTTTATATCATAAAAGGCACCTCCTTTTGAGATGCCTTTTACAGATAAATTTTGTATATTTAATTTTATACCTCAACTTCAAACTTCTTCTTAATTATTTTCTTCAATGTTTCTAACATTTTTTCGCAATACAACATTTTTTCTGATTGATTACCACTTCCAAAAAATTCCTCACATTTTTTAATTTCCTCCCTTACTTCTTCTCGAGAATTTCCTAAATCGAACTCTAATTTTTCTTTAACTTTATTATATAAATTATAATTATTTTTCGCTATTTCATATGTACAATCAAAGAATCTAAGTTCTTTGCAATTTTGATACCATATATCTCCATATTTAATTCCCGGATAACTCCCTTCATATATTATTCTATTGAATGGTGATATTATTTCTTGCCATATACTATATTCAGCTGTAGAATCATCAAATATTTCTTTTATATTCTCTTTTATCATCATTAGATGATTTTGGTAACATTTTCCTTGATAATTTTTGCTATTAGGTACATAATTAAAAAAATCTGATGTATACATAATCTCTATCAACTGTGAGAGTAACGAATATATATATTTAATTTCAAAATAGTATGGGATTTCCTCATTTATAGGTGTTAGCAATGTCTTTCCAAAAGTCTTCTCTACCTTTCTTAAAAATAGATAACAGGTTTTATCTGATGCTACTAAATTAGGAGTTCCTTTTTCTTTATTATTAACAATCCTATTATGTATTCTGTATATTTGCTTTCGTTTCTTCTCTTTTACACGGTCTAATTCTTTATCTGTATATAAGTCAACATTTTGAATAACTTCTCCTACGCCCACCATTTCTGCGAATGATGCCAAAAAATCTGACTTCGTCTCTATTTGATCCGTATTTGATTCCATATATTCCACCAGTAAATTACAATATTCTTCTATATCATAGTCTACTTTCTTAATCTTTCCCGCTTCCTTAAAGCAAAGCGGTCTGTAGAAAACTTCTTTTTTAATATCTTTGTAAATATTATCTTTTTTCATAATCACACCTACTTTCTTATATAAATATCGTACTGTTAATAATTATAAAATTTATACTTTATTAAAAATATTATATCTCTATTACGTTGGTTTGTAAATTATTTTTTTGATTTTTATTTAATTACACAAATTAGGGTTCTTTGTAAAAAAAAGTTAAGTAATATGTTATATCTGCAACATACAACCATATCCTTAACAGTTTTCCAATTTTTAATTTTCCATACATTTTTTCTGTATTTAATTATGTACCATCACATATTTAAATATCTAATTCTTCCATTTTTATTATCTCAGATTCGACTGCTAAAATTTTCATTTTATTTATACACTTTCTTTTTTGTAGATATTTAGTAGTACTTTGGTCTCCTCTTTTGTTCAAAAAATAATTAATAAGGGCATTCAAAAAAACTGTATCCGAAATATCTTCTGCTGTAATATTAGAATTTTTTTGCTTTTTAGTTTCTGATAAATCTTTAGCAATATCATATGATGTGAATAGCTGTTTTCCACATAAATATTCTTCTGCAAACTTTTCATTCTTTAATAAAATCTGTGAAAAACTTCGTAAAGCTTTCCCTGGTGTAGTCAATTCTAAACTACTTTTGAGTAAAATAATTAATTTACTACTTTTTATTTCAAGAATATTCATCTCTTTTAAATTATTTCTTTGTGAGCATACTTCATTGTATTTTTCTGCTGACTCATATAAAAAGTCCTTGTACTCCACTAGTGATTTTTTAGGTTTGGGCAACGCAAGTTTTAACCCAACTCTGTATTCAAAATATGTCATTTTATTTATTCTCCTATTTTCACTTTTTTTAATATTGTTCGAAAACATAAATCGTAATGATGATTTTTTGTTTGTTTTTTATATTACATTCATTATTATAACAAGAAACATTTTATTCATCATTTCTGTAACGAAGAAAATTAAAATATTCACTATACCTATAAAGGGAAAAATAAAACTTTGCTACATCAGATGCATCATTATATCTTTCCCTTTTTTTTTTGCTATAAGTAATTCCATCATTATGCATATACATATTATATTTTTCCATACAATTTGATATTACATTATTAATAAACTGTCTTTTTCCCTCACTTAGTTCTGGATTTACAAGCAATTTCACCTCACAACCTGATGCTCCTGATTGATTCATATATTTATAAATCACTCTTTTAACGCTTTCAATATCTTCAGGTGTTAGTTTATTAAATTCGGCTTTATAAAGCTTCTTTAGAATTTTTTGACTCACATCTGCATCCTCCATTTACCTACTCACCTAATTAAATTATTTTTGATATTAAATAATTGTTGCTTTTATTATTGCATGGTCTGGCTTACCATTTGGCTTATTTGCAGATTCTGCCGTAACCTCACCTGAATATCTTGATTGATTTATAAAATTCCAATCATACTTTACGGAAATCGATTGGGCACTAATATTTGTAATCAAATGATCTAATTGAATTTTTTCTCCATTCTTATGAACAAAGGAATACCAATCCCCTTCCTTATATGTTGGAGTATACAAACTATAACCTTTTTCCATTGATTTATTTAATGTTGTATTTTTAGGTGTTGACCATAAATTCCCCCAATATGCGTTATAATCACCTATACATAAAACATCATGAGTTTGCTTAGACAAATAATCATCTAATGCCTTAAATTGATTCTTTTTATAATCCGTATTTTCATTGTTTATATCCACTTTAATTCTTACACCAATTATTGATAATGGACGACCATTCCACATAACCTGTATTTCATATAAATTCGGTAAATCATTTCCTATCAAAACTTCATCACCTGTTTTTACAGTAGGCTTATTATAGTCAAAAGTTTCATCAAAATTAAATGTTTTAGACTTTAGGGCAATTAAAATCCCGTTAAATTTTGTTGTAGTTGAAACAAACCACTGATAACCATTTTCTTCCAATTTACTGATATAGTAATCAAAACCTTTCGCAATAACAAACTCAGTTAACACAATACAATCCGGTTCTTCATCGAGTATTTCATCAATTACCCAAGGTAAAAGATTATAACCATTATTACTTGGAATTGTTGCTGACATTCCTATATTCCATTCGTATACTTTCATTTTTTCTCCTTTCTTTTTCTTCCTTTATTTTTTCATAAGCAATTTTTTCCATTTCTCCTACACTATCCTGATAAAATATTTCCTTTAGTATAGCACATTTCAACATATATCGTTTTTATTATTTTTCTATTTATTATTGTTATTGTATAAATATGACAAAAGCAGACAAAAATCGTAAACTGTATTGCTGTTAAAACAATATGTTGATATACTAATTGTAATAATTATGAAATACGGAGGACATAAAAATGTATTGTAAAAATTGTGGAAATGAGATTGATGATAAAGCTGTCATTTGCCCAAACTGTGGTGTAGCAACAGACAATAATCAGAGCTCATCTAATGACACAGGAAGTATTGGATGGGGTATTTTGGGATGTTGTATACCTGTTGTGGGACTTGTTTTATTTTTAGTATAGAGAGATACTAAACCTAAAAATTCAAAAGCTGCTGGAATCGGTGCCTTAGTTAGTGTTTGTATTGGAATTTTATGGTATGTGCTAGCCATAGTTGTCGGTATCAGCGCAGGATTTGCTTCAGGACTATAAAATGAAACAATGGTTTTATAAATGGTTGCCAATAATATTTGGATGTCACAGACGCCCGGAACGTTCATTTTTTTATAAAGGAAAACAATTTCCTGTTTGCGCAAGATGTACCGGCGAACTTATCGGAATAATTTTCGCAATAATCGGTGGTTATTTTTTTATAAATTTTCAAATATGGATTTGGATTTTATTTTTAATTCCTTTAATCGTTGATGGGCTTGTTCAAGCCAAGACAAATTACGAAAGCACAAATACAAGACGTGTGATAACGGGCTTTTTGTTTGGAATGGCATTGATGATGTTATTTATTATTTCAACTAAATATTTTTTAATTATGGGATTCAATTATGGAAAGAGTTTAAGATAAATAAACTCATTTGAATTTATAAGAAGGGGCTGTCGCTCTAACGATTTATAATCGTTAGGGCACAGTCCCTTTTTCGACCATATTTTATTGTTTTTTCCAAAATAATAGAGCAGTATTCTTTGTCCTGCAGAAAAAAGGCGTACTTAAATAAAGCCCCCTATAGAGGTTTGTTAATCTGTTTTAAAAGTTTAAAATTTACGCACTTTTTAATGGAAATAAATGTGTTCCTGTTTTGCCGTTTTGAATCTTGTTATGTAACTTGTTTATGTTTCTTGCCATTGCCAGCAGTGTGCTTTCAGCCAATACATTGGGAGTTCCCCTGCTTAAATATCTTCTGAAACTCATGTCCTGTTTCAGGTCACCAAATGAACCTTCTGCCTGAATGCTTCTGTTCATTCTGTACAAGACACCTTCATCTGAGAGTATTCTTTCAAGGTCTTCCTTTCGCTTTTTCAAAAAGGTCTTTGCAACATACAGTGTCTTTGTCCGTTCTTCAAGCGGTGTCTTGCAGTTGTTTCCCTTAATGCAATCACTTTTATGAGGACAGTTACTGCAGTCTTCACATCTGTAAACAGTCTTTTCACTTACATATCCTGTCTTGCTTTTACTGTGCTCAAGATGATCAACCACCAGCTTTTTATTATTCCTGCAGGTATAAAAATCATTCCCACTGTCATATTTTATGTTCTCTATTTTACCTATGTCATTCTTATACTTTCTGGTTTTTGAAATCTCGTAATTGGCAGGTTTTATGAAAGCCGTCTGATTGTTTTCTTCCAGAAAAATGTAATTTTCCTCGCTTTCATATCCGGCATCGGCAGTTATGTTTTTTGTATTTGAACTTAAGATGTTTTTCCGCATCCCTTAAAAACGGAATCAGTGTTGTTGTATCCGTTGGCTGAGGTCCTATTGTAAGCCATGTGACGTATTCCGAATCAACACCGTGTTGTAAGTTAAATGCCGGTTTCAACTGTCCGTTACCCATTGCGTCTTCCTTCATCCGCATGAATGTTGCATCATTGTCCGTTTTTGAATAGCTGTTTCTTGTACCACATTTATGTATTTTCTGCGTGTATTCTCTCAGTTTTGACAGATACTGTTCCAATGTTTCAATGCTTTTCTGAAGTTCTGTTTTTCGTCTTCCGATTCCGTGAACAAAGGTTATGCCCTCACTTTCCTTTAGTGCATAAAGCTTTTTTCTCAACTTCTTTAAGTGTTTAATCTTAATGGTATTTCCATAAACTATTTTCAGCCCATAGAGTTGTTCACATTCAGCCACAAGGTCTGCAATCTTAACAAGCAGTTTTGCCTGATTTCTTGTTACAGCCTTTTTCCACACGAATGTGTACTTGTTGGCATTTGCCTCAATCTTTGTTCCGTCAATGAATATGGTTTCACCTGATATTTCACCCATGTCATAAAGCAGGTTTGACATCTGCGCGAGAATCCGCTTGGAGCACGGAGCAAAGTGAATGCTTCTGAATCTTGCAAATGTTGCATGATCAGGTGCAGGCTGACCTTCAAGAAGATACATGAAGTTTATGTCCCTTTTGCAGTTCAGTTCCATTGAACGTGAGGAATAATCTCCATTCATGTAAGAGTATAGGACAATTTTCAGAAGTGTTCTGGGCGATAATGAATTTATTCTTTTATAAGTGGAATATAAATCAGTCAGATCCATCTCCTCCACAAACTGACTGAGTAACCGCACGGAATCGTTCTCCGGAATAATTGTTTCGATATTTAGTGGAAGTTTTAATTGATATCCGTTTCCATTTAAAGTATAATTCTTATGTGTTAATTTATTTTTTTGCATAATTTAATTATACACCTGCAGCCAGACTTTTAGGAGCCTGGCTGTTGTTTTTTTATTAAAATAGGCTGTCGCTAGTGCGACAGCCCCTTCCTTGTTTTTTTAGCTCCTCTATTTCTTCCTCTGTCAATTTTTCAAAACAAGGTTGCATTGACAAACGATCTTGATATGCCTCATACGCTTCCCTTGCTTCTCTTTTTTCTTTTGTTTCTTTATTATTCAATTTGCCACTCTCCTTTATTTACAATGTAATCAAAAACCTCTATTTCCCCCAAATCTTTATATTGTTCCACACTTTTTGCAACATCTTCTTCATTATTAAATTCAGGTATTCTTGGTATACGAATTTCTATTTTTTCTTTTCCTACTGCCTCGTTTAGCATTAGCATATTTTTGTAAACTTTTTTGCCATCTATACGGGTATATTTTTTGTAAATAGCCGGATTTCCATCTTTGATGTCTACAATCCACTTATCAATATATGGAATCAATTTTTCTATGTTTTCCCACGAAACATTTAGGCTTGTTTCTATTCTTATTTGCCATTTTTCTGGGATTAATTTGCACACTTCCAGTATGTATTCATCTTGTAATAACGGTTCTCCTCCACCAAAAACTACGCCTCCACCCGTGGATACGAAGTATATGTCATCTATGGATAGAAATTGTATCAATTCTCTTGGACTTGCACTTACTCTATATGTTTCTTCTTCAGAACACTGAGGATTAATGCAATATTTACATTTTAATTTGCATCCCCAAAATGCCACAAGTGTAGTTATTCCTTCTCCTTCAGTGTTAACTCTCAGCCTATTTATACTCATTATTTTTGAGTTATAATATTCGCTCATATTTTTCTCCTTGACTTACCGCTTTTCCTGTTGTATTTAGTCAACTTTAATCTTCGGATATTTAATATTTTCTCCCTTTATTAACTTATAATTTTGCTCCTCTTTTGCAATCCCATAATGCCACACAGACAACGAAAATCTGACAAACACATCGTTGTATTCACGTTCAACTTTTTTGTAATGCTCCTCCTCATAATGATTTTTCATTTTTCTTCACCGCTCTTTTAATCATATTTTTTAATTGTTATTATCAATAGTTTCATATCATATATCACGTTCATATTTTATGATACCATTTTATCATAAAGAGGAGTTTAATGTGAATTTATTAAAATCAAATCATTATTCAGCGTTTAACTCCTTGTAAAAGTCAGCTAATTTATTAAATGCCTTTTGATTCTTTTTGGGAACTTTATATGTAAATGTTCTTTTATCAAAATATGATTTAATTGTTATATTATTGCCATAAAAAAGATCAATTAATTTTTCTATTGATTTATCGTAATAATAACTTGAACCTACATTGTATATAATATATGGATATTTGCTTCCGTAATTTGCATTATTTGCTTCCTTACCATCTGCTTCTAATTTTCCTGTTGATGATTTCATAAACAATCTTTGTGGTATCAAATATCCACTTGTATTTGCATTACCTACTTCAACATAAAAGTCCCAAGACACTTTCTTATCTTTTACTTCTAATGCCCAATATGGAGCATAAGCATTAACTTGTAAAGTTTCTTCTTTCCCTATGTATTGAGATGGTAATTTTTTTCTTAGCGATATCCATATATACTCTTTTGTATCGTCTTTACTCATTTTCAATTGGTCATATTTTTTCTTTTTTAATATACTTTTTACTTGTTTTTTTAGTGATTTATATGTATATGTTTTTTTTACAACAACACTTATTTCTTTTTCATTAAAATTTCCACTAGAATCAACAGCACTATATACCACTTTATATATTCCTGGCTTATTTACATTAACCTCATTTTCTTTTACTTCTATTTTTATATTCTCATTAGAATTGTCTGTACAAGTAGCATATGACAATGGTTCGAATATATCCCCCTTATTTATTGTAACGTCATTTGCTTGAATGTCTGGTTTTTCATCATCGTAAACTTCAATCAAATATGTATGTTCTTCTGTATCTTCTCCATCTGTAATTGTAGATTCTATAGAATATGTTCCAACTTTCTCTGTATTAAATTCATTAGAATTTTTAAATCCTATCTTTATACCTTTTTCACATTTAAATAAATCATCTAGTTTTATATTTTCTCCAACTTTTATTTTTTCAGTTTTTAATGTGACATTGTTTGCTAACGATTTCTTTCCACACCCAACAATAATTGTGCCTATAGCAATAATCATAATCATAATAAATAAAATCTTTCTTTTCATAACTTTTCTCCTTCATTAATATTTTAGTCAACTTTAATCTTCGGATATTTAACATTTTCTAATTTTTCCGCTTCTTTATTTATCTGCTTAACTTCATAATCACAGACCTCACATGTTCCCGAACATATTTCACTAATGTTTGAGCAATCTGTAAAATCAACGTTAATTCCATTCAACTCTGCAAATTCTTTTCTTATATTTCTTAAAGTTTGGCAAAGCTTTCTGCCATCATGCCTAGGTGGCATACTGCATACATTTTCCAAATCTTCATAAATATACTTTATATTTTCTTCTGCGCCGTTCTCTTTAATAAAATTAATAAATTCTATTGCTTGTGTACTATATAAAATTTTTGATAAAATTCTATATTCCTTCAGATATTTAAAATCCACTTCCATACTTTCTCTCGAATATTTGTTTGAACCTGATTCTTTTACTGCGAATGTAACTTTTAATCTTTTATGAATGTTTGGAAAATATACCATCCCTATACACGTAAACATATCTTTAAAATAAGATTCTACTGATTTAACCAATTCTTTGAATAGCTCTTTTTCTATTTCAAATTCTCCCCTAACTATTTCATTGTCATCTATATATGCATATTTGCACATTTGATTTGCTAATATTCTTAGATAGGGACGCTGGTTTTTCAGTGTACACAGAATTTCAACAATTGATTCCTCTTCACTGTTAATTTCTGCAACTATCTTGTTGGAATTAATCTTACTATTTACATAATCATATGCTTCATTCATTACATATTCATGCGTTTCAAATGGCAAAGCTAATACAATGTTCTTTTCAGTATTCTGATACAAAAATTCAATTATACTCTCCACCATCTGACGTATATCCATATATTTAACTATTTCAAAACCGTCTATTTCCACAGTGTCATCTGATGTTATAATACTTTTAAGCCAACTACTGATATTTTTTTCCTTTATTAACTTATACTTTTGCTCTTCTTTTGCAATTCCACGATGCCACACAGACAAAGATAATCTACATAAAGCATCAATTTTTTTACTTTCGTATTGTTTACACTGCTCCTCTACATAATGATCTTTCATTTTTCTTCACCGTTCTTTTAATCATATTTTTACTTTTATTAATATTTTTACATTATATATCACGTTCATATTTTATGATACCATTCTATCATAAAATGGGATTTAGTGGAATTTCTTTAGAAATAAAATATTATAAATTTGCTAAAAAGTAAGAGAGCATACCCACCAGTGATATGCTCTCTTTTTGTAAATCAATTATTTATTCAGCTTTATTATTTGCTGATTTTTACTGACTTGCTCTGTCCCTTTTTGTTAAATAACTTCTTGTAAGCTTTTAATTTTGACTTTGGAACTTTAATTTTTGCCTTTTTAGAAATTCCCTTAAATGCCTTTACACCAACTGACTTAATGTTTACTGACTTAACTGTGATTGTCTTTAAGTTTTTATTTCCTGAGAAAGCATTTGCTCCAATCTTTGCAATATTCTTACCGATTGTTACTTTCTTTAATTTCTTGCAGTTTTTAATTGCATTCTTTCCAATTGATGTAACTTTATATTTTTTGTTACTATGTCTGGAATATTTACTGTCTTAACATTTTTGTTTTTAATTGCTTTTACTTCTACTTCTGAATCAAATTTTGTAATAACGTATGCGATTGAACCTGATTCAAATACTGTTCCCTTATCTAAAGTTACTGTAGTACTTGTATTGCTATTTCCCTTATTGTTATTAGCATTATTGTTATTATTATTATTTGTTGTGTTATTTGTATTAGTGTTTGTTTTTACTTTTTCAAGTGAGTTCATAGCTGCTGTTAAATGTGCAATTGCTTCATTTACATTAGCCTGACTCTTTGGATTAGCTAATTCTTCTTTTGCTTCATTAAATTCTTCTTTGAATACTTTCCATGATGCTGCTGTGTAATCTTTTTCATTTAACTTAGATGCTTCTGCTACTAATTTTGATAATTCTGTTGTGTCAACAGTTGCGTCATCTTCTGAAAGTTTTACATTAGCTGCTGTAGCATTAAATGTAAATTCACAATCTTCATGTCCTAAAGCGTAAACTGTAACTTTCCAATACCCTGTTCCATCATAACCCTTTGGAATCTGACAACGAATTGAATCTGTAAGTCCAAGCTGAATTCCGTTAACTTTGTGCATACAGTTATCTGCTGCGAACTTTGTACCATATGAAATAACAGGTGTTTTATATAAAGCATCATTTCCATAGTATGTCCAACGTACAGCCTGCATACGTGAACCTAAATCACCATAATTTCCTTTTAAGTCGACACGCATAAATTCGCCGTAAGCACCGATATCATCACTTTCTAAAACGTTAACTGTAACTCCTTCGTCTTTAACTAATGCTGTATCTAAAACACCTGAATCTGTTCCTGTCTTTCTCTCTCCGAAAGTAAATGATCCATCTTCATTCTTTGTAGCTACTTTTAAACCATTAGTATTTTCTGTTACATTAGCTGTTTCATCATATGATTTAAGTTTATTTTCGCTATATCCACCTGCAAGTTTTTCACCATTTTCTACAGTGATATATTTTTCTTTAAATGCTTCATAATCATCTGTCTTTACTGCAACAGGAACATATTTAATGCCTGTAACAACATAGTCATCCATTGTAGCTGTTTTTTCATTGCCATCTTTATCTGTATATGTAATTGTCCCCTTTACGAAATTAATAACTCTTCCGTCTGTAAGAACACATTCTGAAGTTCCTTTTCCCTTGTCATCATTTTTCCAATATAAAACATCATATGTATTTCCATCTTTATCATAAATTGTTGTATTACACTGAAAACTTCCTCTGTGAATACCATGATTTGTTGTTGCTCTTGTTACTGCATCAAAGCCACCCTTATCGAATTCCTTACGGCTGTCAAGTTTGTCTGATGACTGAACATTTTCTGCCTCATACACTCCTTCACTCTTCCAGTATTCACTCCAAGTAAGACCTGCATAAACATACTTATATGTTTCATTGTTTTCTGCTGCATATGTGCTAACTTCTGTTACCACATTAGTTGCTGCAAATGTAGTTGTAGGACTTACTGTTAATGCCATAGTTGCTACAAGTGCAAGTGACATAGTCTTTTTTAAAAATAATTTTTTTCTCACTTTTCTTACCTCCATTTGAGAATTTTTTATATTTATTAAAGCTTTTTACAGCTATTAATGTCGGTTTGTTTTTACTTATTTTTATTAGTCTTAACTAACCCTATATTAAAAAAAGTTTTATTTTTTTAATATATTTAATACTCTATGGGAAACTACTCCTATAATCCCACCTGTAATTACTCCTGCTATAAGAAGCATTGGAACATAGTAGTAAATGCCGTTGTTTTTTACTACAAATGCTGCAACGGCTATCTGTGCCATATTGTGACATACCGCCCCTATAATACTAACTCCCATAATTCCAAAAAAATCTGTTTTTTTAATTATCATCATTGCAATAAGACTTACTATGGCACCGGCAAGGCTATAGGCAATTGACATTAAACTGCCAAACATAAATCCTACAAGAACTATTCTTACCAATGGTATTAGCCATACGTCCCCCATATCTAAGCTATACAATGCAATGACTATCACAAGGTTGGCCAGTCCCAGCTTTACACCAGGGATTCCTATATTAATTGGTATTAAAACCTCTACATAACTAAAAATTATTGCAAGAGCAACAAGCATTGCTATATTTGCTATTTTCTTTGTACTCATCTTTTCTCTCTTCTCTTTTGAAATTGCTACAAACTCCTATTTTACAATAACATCTGCCTCATTATCTTTTGTATTGTCTGATACTGCAATTTCCACAACAACCTTGTGTGGCAGACATACAATGTTTTGTCTGGTCTTTGTTATTTTTCCCTGCTTAACACAATATTTATCAGGACAATCTGCTTCTTTCATTTCCACACAATTATCGTGAATCCAAACTATATTTTTACCTTTATCAGTTTTTATCTCTATTTCCTGATTCTTTGTCAATGAATAAGTTCCATATACATTTCCGTCTGCGGTTATTTTTACTATTTCACCGTTATCTGACTGCATCTGATTCATTATAATATACATGACAATGGCAATTACAATAATAACTGCTGTCAAAATTAAATCTTTCTTTTTCGTCAATTTCAAGTTATTCATTATGATTTTCCTTTTTTATTTTTTCTACCGGATAGTCCGTAGAATAATCACTATAAATTCCTTCTGTTACATATTGCTTGTTGTCGTTAGTTAACAGTATTGCGTCAAACTTATCGCTATTGGCCCTCCAATATTCCTTAGCCTTGTCAATACCCATAATAAATAATGATGTTGATAATCCGTCTGCCAAAGTTCCATCAGAGCTAATAATTGTAACTGATTTAAGTCCTGAATCTGCCGGATACCCTGTAGCCGGATCAATTATGTGGTGATATGTTTTTCCGTCTTTTTCAAAATAACGCTCATAGCCACCTGAAGTAATAACTGCCTTGTCTGCAATTTCAATAACTCCTATATAGCTTTCATTACTATCTGGATTCTGCACTGCAACTTTCCACTTGCTTCCGTCAGGCTTGGCTCCAAGCGCCTGAACATTTCCACCAAGACTAACCAGACCGCTTTCAATTCCGTTATCCTTAAAAACTTTCATAACTTCCGATGAAGTATATCCTTTAGCGATTCCGCCAAAATCAATTTTCATTTTTTTATCTAGTTTTGCCACTCTTGTTTTGGAATCATATTTGATTTTTGATTCATTGATATTTTTTAATGTACTTTCCAGTTCTTTTTTATTAGGAACTTTGTAATTCTTTGTATCAAACCCCCATAACTGCATAATTGGATATATTGCAGGATTAAAGACACCGCCTGTACTTTCAGATATTTCCAAAGAACGCTCCATTATGTTTCCAACATCTTCCGACAACTTAAGCTCTTTCTCACTGTTTAATTTGCTAACTTCACTGTCGCTGTTTCCTGTAGAAAGCATTCCGTCTAATTCATTTATTCTGGCAGAAGCCTTTGCTACTGCTTCTTTTGCATTGTCACCATATGCTGTTATTTCCATATATGTGTCCATTGCAAAAAGTTCGCTTGTGTACTTCTGCTCATTATTCTGTGTTGTCTTCTGAGATTTTACCATGTTACCATTTCCACATCCACATAGCAAAATAGCACATGTTAATAATATAATTATTTTTTTCATCTATAGCACCTTTGTATATATTTTCATTTTGTAGTTATGTATGACTTACTTAGGTTAATTTCTCCTAACCTTGAATAGTCTAGCATAGGATATTTCTGTTGTCAACAATCCAAATTTTGGAGTTTTAAAATAACATACACTATTAACTGCCTTTACGGATTCTACGAAATATTTCGTATTGTCTTTTTAATTCTTCCTCTTCATTAATCGGATATCCTTTTGCCTCCAAAATTCTTTCTATTGCCTGACTTGGATCCATTGTATGATAAGAAAAAAATAATTCCCGTAATTCTTTTGGTTTTATGATTTTATAAACCTGAGATGATGATTTTTCATATGTGTATGAAAAATAGCGGTAAATATACCCTATCCAGTACATTTCATTAGGAGAATACTTTACCGAACCATACTTTGACTCTCCATACTGTTCAACTATTCTTTCAAAAATATCTTTTGGTTGAATATTAGTCTGCAAAATATCTCCACTGTCTAAACTTTTTGCAATTATACTTTGCATAAACCTTCTTATAAATATTTCTGAACTTGTAGACGTCGTTTCAATTGACATTTCAAATACTTGTCCTTGCATTTCACATAATATTAAACCATCTTTGTCAAATTTTCTCATATAATAACTGCTCCTTACAATCCTTTTTATTTCAGAATTTCATCTATATAACGACCTTTTCCTCTATATTTAATTCTGGCTAATTTGACTTTGTCATCTCCAAGCTTAGCATCCGAATTTCTCATTTTCTTATAGTATTCCTTTTCTTTTTCCGAAATATAACAACGTTCCAACATTTTAAGGCTTTTGATAGCTTTGTCACTTTTAAATACATACTGATAACCTAAATTGGTAGCCGCCAGACAGTGCTTACACTGCTCATCAGTTATTTCTCCCATAATAAATGAGTTAATAATCTGGAACATTCTATTATTCGTAATGGGAGCTATGATATAATCACAGTCACAGGATTTTTCTATTAATTTTTTTATTATGGGATGATTTTCATATTCCTCTAAAGCGCCACGATAATAAGCTATAGTCATCATCCATTCCTGATTCACATTATATTTTTTCCCTTTTAAACCTTCTTCCTTAAAATCAAAAATATACACACTTGACTTTTCAAAACCTGAAATAAATGATATCGCCTGTTCGTATCTCTCACCTGTATAAAAGCCCTGTCCCAAATCATTATTCGTTCTGCTTTTATGTATATCCAACTTTCCTTCTATCCTGCTCTTCGCTCCATGAAATAAAAGCTTATGATTCTTATCCATATGTTCTATATAGAACATTTCTTTAAGCCTATTAAGTTTAATATTATTCTTAAAAGCAAATTCATACACATACTCTAGCAATTTATCAGATGGAGTAGTTTTACCCATCTCATTACGAGAAATAGTAATCTGTTCAACACCAATTTTTTCGGCAATCTGAGATTGTGTTAACCCCAATATCTCCCTAATTGATTTCAAATCTTCTTTAAAATTATATTCCATATTTTGTCACCTCAACTTATTTGTATAATATTACTTAAATAAGTTTGTTGTCAACTTGTTTATATCATATTACTTAAACAAGTTATAAATTATAGCTGACCCTCGCATTCAGCTCGGTCAATTATTAATTAGTTTCTTTATACTTCTACTTCTTATTAATTACCTTAAATATAATGCTTATTGCTATAACCGCAGTTATTACATCTGAGCACGCCTGTGATACAAGTATTCCGTTGTAGCCTACCACATTTGACATTACTACCAGTGCCAATACGTACACTACTCCCTGACGGCTTATTGATAAAATAAATGCTCCCAGCGCACTGCCTACTGACTGGCATACGCAGGTTGAAACTAATGTAACTGCCATAAAAGTCATTCCCAACTGCTGGAATCTAAGCATTGTTGCACCGTTTGATACAATATCCCACTGCTTCATAAACACGCTTATTATTAATGGTGCAAATACACTCATTATTATAGTAAAGACTAATCCTAATCCCATTTCAAACAAATATGCAAATTTTAGTATTTCTTTTAAACGCTTATTGTTCTTTGAACCATAGTTATAACCAATTAATGGCTGTCCGCCGAAGGCAAAACCTACCAAAATAAGTGCAGTAATCATATTTACCTTTAAAGCAATTCCCATAGCTGCAATTTTGTCATTTCCATATGGAAGAAGATAGTGATTTGTTGTCATTACCATAAAACTTTGCATTATATTTGTGATTGATGCCGGTATTCCTATAATAAGAACGTTTCTAATCATTGAAGTTGAAATCTTTGCATCGCCAATTGACACTGACAATCTGTTAGTTTTTTTAATCGTTACATAAACATAGTAGATATCCGCAATCAAATTTCCAAGAACCGTTGCAATTGCGGCACCTGCTGCACCCTGCTTTAATCCAAAAATAAATATTGGATCAAGTATTATGTTGACAACTGAACCTACCATTGAACCAACCATTGCCTGAGTTGCAAGTCCCTCTGTTCTTAATATATTACTTGGCACAAGTCCAAAAATAATTGATGTGGCACCTATTGCAATCCATGTATAATAGTCACTTGCATATTGGAAAGTGCCGTCATCTGTTCCCAAAATATGAAGAATCGGCGTTTTAAAAACCATAAGCACTATGCTTACAAATATTCCAAATCCAATAGCTCCCCATATGCAAAACGCACTGACTCTTTTTGCCTCTTCCAATCTTTTTTCTCCAAAAAGTCGTGAAATCAGTGAGCTTCCGCCTAGTCCAAATATGTCACCAAAAGCTATCATCAAGGTAAACGCAGGAACAACAAGAGATACTCCTGCCACAAGTTCCTGCACACCTGTTAAGGCTATAAAATATGTATCCACCATGTTGTAAATCAGTGAAACCATCATACTAAATACTACCGGCAAAGCAAGCTTCATATAGGCTTTTGGAACCGGTGTCTTTTCAAATAAAACATTTTCCATCTTTTTTGTCTCCTTACTTTTATGGAACTTTTTTGTTATTTTTCTTTCAAAAAGTTCCCTATTTAAATTTCTTATTAATCAAAAAACATCCACAATCACAGAATAAATGGATTATGGATGTCCGACCGTAGCGCAAATTGCGCCCTATCATATTTAATTATTTAATTTTCCATATTCTTCTTTTGACAAATTAAATACTGCCCAAGCTTTTGGCCAACCTGCATAAAATGCAACGTACCACCAAATTGGAAAACCTAAAATTACGTGCAAAGCCTATCCCTGACCTTGCACGTTTATTATATCTCTTTTATTCAATTATGACTACTACCTATATTAAATCATAGTCTATGCCTTGTAAGCATTTATTTCTTTTATAAACAAATTATTTGTCTATAATTTTTACAGCAGTACCATAGGCAATCACTTCTGCTGCTCCACTCATTACCTGTGATGAACCATATTTTACACCAATTACTGCATCTGCGTCCAGTTCTTTTGCCTCATCAACCATTCTCTTAACAGCAATCTGTCTTGCCTCATTTAACATTTCCGTATAACCTACGATTTCTCCACCTACAAGTGTTTTCATTCCTGCCATAAAATCACGACCTACATTTTTGGTCTGAACAACTGTTCCTTTTACCATACCCAATGCTTCTATTTCCGTTCCCGGAATATAATCAATACTTAGCAGCTTCATCTTCTTCTCCTCCATCTATTTCTCTTATTCTGCCTATTAAAACACCAATGATACATACAATGATAACAACCGGAATTGCTACTAAAACTATCAAAAGTCCTAAAGGAATTGGATCAACACTATTTCCCCACAGGAACATTCCAATAAGAAATAGCATAAATACTATCATTACTGCTCCTCCGATTATTGCTCCCATTTTCTTCTTCATGTGGATGTCAATTTTGCTAATGTTCACAAAATCTATGCCCTCCTTTTCCATGTTTTCCATCTTCTCAAGCCATTCATCTGTTTTCAGATTATTAAGTTCACATTTCTGATTTATGATTTCTTCGGTAAGATTATACATATTGGTAAGGTTAGATTTTTGTTTTTCCAAAACATCTAAATATTTTTCCAAACAATTTTCCAAAGTAACATTGTCATTTAATACTGATTTTATGTCTTCTACTGATATTCCGATTTTTCTTAAAAGTTTTATTTTTTTCAAAACTTCTATATTATCCTGATGGTATTCTCTGTAACCATTATCAGCTCTTTCAGGTGTAAGTAATCCCTGACTTTCATAAAATCTAATATTTTTGCTTGTTATTCCAACTAGTTCTTCAACCTGTTTAATCTTCACCGGATAGCCTCCATCTTCTTGTTTTTAATAACCCGATTCACTTATAACTGTATCGATACACCTTATTTATACAGCTTCCATAAGGTGGAAGGTCAATACTTTTTTTAATTCTAATAATATTATATACCATACATTACAATATACAAAGAAAAAAGAGCCGGACTCCCCAACTCTTTTCTCAACAAATTATGATTTTTATCCTTTTACTGCTCCAACTACAAGACTCTCCTGTACCTGTTTGCTTAAAAAGAAATAAATAATGATAGTAGGTAATGTTGCTATAACCATACCTGCTCCTATTAATCCCCATTCTGTTGAATACTGACCTGCAAGTGACATTATTCCTACTGGAAGTGTTCTATACTGGTCACTGTCAACAAAAGTATTGGCTAACATTAATTCATTCCATGTTCCAAGAAATGTAAATATTGAAGCTGTGGCAATAGCTGGCTTAACCATTGGGAATATTATTTGAATAAAACATTTAAATATTCCACAGCCGTCAATATATGCGGCTTCTTCCATTTCTCTTGGTATTCCTCTATAGAAACCAACTAATATCATAATACTCATTGGCAGAGCTCCTGCTATATATGGAATAATTAGTCCAAGATAACCTCCCTTTAACCCAAGGGTGTCAAGAATCTGGAATAATGGAAGTAATGCTGCCTGAGCAGGTATCATTATTCCTATCATAAATAATCCATAAACAGCATTCTTTAGTTTCCATGTCATTCTGGCAATGGCGTATGCTGCCATTGAAGATATTATTCCTGCCACAACAACGGTAACTACAGAATAAAAAACTGAATTAAGGAAATAACGAATTAAGTTAGATGAACTTAATGCTGTTATATAATTATCCCATCTCCAAACTTTTGGAAGTCCTATTACATTCTCGCCAAATATTTCCGTATTGCTTTTTAATGAAAAAGTTATAAGCCAGTATAAGGGAAACAACTGAGTCAAAGCAATTAAAAGCAACACTATAAATTTTATCTTGCCTATAATATTTTTCTTCTTCATTGTACCCTCCTATACTGCTGAAACATTTTGTTCTGCTTTTTTAAACAATCTGTTTACAATGAATGTAAATATTAAACACTCGATTACTATAAAAAATGCCTGAGCACTTCCATAACCATATAATCCTTTTCTAAACAAATTGTTATACATTAATGTTGCCGGAACCTCACTTATATGATTTGGTCCACCACCTGTCATTACATATACTAAATCAAAGGCTCTAAGTGAACCTGTAATTGCAAAGATTACACAAGTCTTTATTACAGGAACCAGCAGAGGTAACGTAATTTTTCTATAAACCTGCCATGTTGATGCTCCATCAATCTGTGCAGCTTCATAGTAATCTGTTGAAATTGATTTAATTCCTGCGTAAAAAATAATCATGTGATAACCTATATATTGCCATACAGATGGAATTAACACAGTCATAAATGCATTTTTTGTAAGCCATGAGTGTTCATATTCCGGTACAAAATGTCTTATTACAGTATTTATTACACCATAATCACTGTTAAACATTTTAAGCCATAATTGTCCAATAACCATACTTGAAATTACAACAGGTATAAAATATATAGTTCTAAAAAAGTTATCCCCTTTTACACCTTTTGATAATATCAAGGCTAATATTAATGATATTGGTAACTGAATAAATAATGATGCTGACACTAATATTAATGAATTTTTTACCGCCTGTGGAAAATATCTGTCGGAAGTAAATAATTCAATATAGTTTTTTATTCCAATAAATGTTTTACTTCCAATCCCATTGTATTCAAAAAAGCTATATACTCCTGATGTTATCAATGGGATTAGAGTAAATCCTAAAAATAAAAGTAGCGCCGGTAATATGAAAATCAATATGTATTTTTTATTTCCAAGCATTTTTTCCATAACACTACCCACCTCTTACTTCTTATTTGCCGTTGATTGCCGCTTTATGTTCATCAATAAATTCATTTATATCTGCGCCATCTGCAAATAATGTCTGTACCTGTTCGTTATGAACTGCTGCAGGTTCTGCTTCTAAAGATGTATCCCATGCAAGAACACCCTGTTTTCCTTCTGCCAATAAATCTTTAATCTGAATGAATAATGGATTTAACTTACTTTCATCAGCTTTTGTTGTCCATCCACTGAATCCTGAACCTGTTTCGTATGATGCAACACCCATTTTTTCATTAATGTAAATACAGAATTTTGCTGCTTCTTCTTTGTACTTAGTATTGTTGTTTACCCAGAATGATTCAACATAACCACCACAGTAATCTGTTGATTCTCCTTTTCCGTCAGAAATCATAGGAATCTTTAATGCTACAACTTCTTCAGGGTTGACTGTTGCTGCTTCATCTGTATATACGTTGTTCGCAAACCAGCTTCCCATAATTCTCATTGCTGCCTTGCCGTTTTCAAATGCTGCATTGGCGTCATCATTTCCCTGCTCTAATGGATTTTCTCCAAAAGCTCCTAATTTGTATAAGTCTGATACTTTCTGTGCTGCCTTCTTATATCCCTCGTCACCAAATTCTTTTTTACCTGATAGCATTTCATTAACACCTGTAGCTCCTACTTCTCTCAAAGCTAATGCCTGGTATACAAAAGCTGCATTCCATCCGTCCTTTGCACCTGCTGCTAATGGTGTAACGCCATCAAGAGTTTTTAATTTCTTAACTGCATCTACTAATTCATCATATGTTTCAGGAAGCTTAGCACCTGCCTTGTTAAATAATGCTTTGTTGCAGAATAATGTCATATACCATGAGAACATTGGCGTTGAATATAATTTTCCATCATATTCAAATGCTGATGTTGAACCTTCCACCATTCTTGATTTAACATCATCTGTTAAGTAATCATCTAATGCCATTACTTTTCCTGCGTCAACTAATTTCTTAGCTGTACCTGCACCCCACCAGTAGAATACATCAATGCCCTTTGCATCTCCTGCAAACTCTGCATTAATCTTTGTCTTGTATGCTTCAGTGTCCAATGTTTCTGTTTTGATTTTTACATTAGGATTATCTTTTTCGTAAGCCTTAACTGCTTCCTCATATCTACCCTTAAGTTCATTTGTGTCATTTGACCACTGGTGCCATACATTTAATGTGATAGTTCCGTCATCCTTTTTTCCCTCACTCTTACTATCACTGTTTCCGCATCCTACCATAGAGAATGCCATTGTTGATGCTAACGTAACCGCTAACACTTTCTTAAATAAATTCTTTCTCATTTTGTTTCCTCCTCGAATTTTTATACTGAAAGTATACTTTAGTACAACACCTATCTCAATTTAATATTTTGACCAAAAAAGGTTAAAAATTTTACTAAAATTTCTAACCTTTTTTTTAACACTATACTCTATATTCTTTTACTGTTTGTCCTGTCTGCTTTTTAAAGCAAATACAGAAATAGTGGGAGTCTTTAAACCCTATTTTTTCCGCCACCTCATACACTTTAAGATCCGTCTCCTTAAGAATTTTTTTGCTTGCTTCTATTCTTTTCCGGGAAATATATTCAATAAAACTTACACCATATGTTTTCTTAAATTCCCTACTTAGGTAACTGTCATTTATGTATAAATCGGAAGCGACCTTTTTAAGTGAAAGTTCCGGGTTATACAGATTTCTGTTAACGTAATCCAGTGCATCTTTTATTACATTTGTTCTCTTACCTGAACGCTTTTTTTCATGATAATCACAAACCTGTTTAATGTATTTTATAACACACTCTGATGTATCATCTATGGTTCTTATTTCCCTAACATTTTGGAAAACTTCTTCCTCACTTGCCAATTGATATATGTTTGTTCCATATTTGTTTAATGTAGAGCTTGCCCTTAGGATTATTGTCATTGCCATTAATTTAAGATATTCCTCATCAGGTATTTTTTCTGCTTTAATTATTTCTGTGTAATCAGAAACATATTTTAGTACTTCTTCTCTTCTACAATTAATTATTGCATCTGAAAATTCATCCCAGTCTATTTCCTTTTTTGAACTGTTTTTCTTCATTATTTCCTGATACTCAGAAAAGGTAACAACCTTATTTCTGCCTAATAATACAGAAACACCTATAGCTTTGTTTGCCTGACCATATGCTGCCGGTATTCCATTAAATTCACTGTTTTTTTCACTAACACCAATAGTTGCCGTTATTCCCATATTGTTTAATTTATTATGCAAATCATTAGCGTAATCAATGCATTTACTTACGTCTGTTTTTGTGAAAAACATTACAATATTATGCATAAAATGTATAAAAGAAAGGCTATTCTCATTATTTTGCTTTTGTATAAATTCATACACTTTTTTATAATTTTGATTTTCTTGGGCATCTTTGATTTTTACATTTATGCAAACACATCCATCAACTAAATCACTGCAATTATATGTTTCCAATTTTTTTGTAGCTTCCTCTTCTCCTATACGATTTTCTACTAATCTAAGAAGAAAGCTCTCCCTTAATATATCGTAATTTTTTTCCGCACTTTCTTTAAGCTTTGCTACTTTTGATTCCTCTTCATTGACTTTTGCTATTTCAGTTTTAATTTTAGTCATAACTTCACTTATTTCTTTTATGTTGACAGGCTTTAAAAGAAATTCGTCAACTCCAAGCTTAATTGCTTTTCTTGCATATTCAAATTCACGAAATCCGGTTACAATTACTACCCTGCATTTAGGATTTTTTTGTAGCAATTTTTCCGTAAACTGCAATCCGTCCATTCCAGGCATATTAATATCCGTAATTACAATATCAACATTGTGGTAGTTTATATATTCCAAGGCATCCTCTCCTGATGCAGCCTCTCCTACAATATTAAAACCGTTCTCTTCCCAATTATATCCTTTACGGATTAAAACTCTTTCTAACTTTTCATCGTCAACCAATAATACATTTAACATATGTTATTTCTCCATTTTAATCTTTTTGATTGTGACAATTATCTCCGTTCCTACACCAACTTCACTTTGAATAATTACAGGATTTTCTATTCCGTATGTAAGACGAATTCTCTGTATTAAACTATATAAACCAAATCCTGACTTCCCGGTAACTGTTCTTCCTGCAAGAATATCTTCTATTTTTTCATCACTCATTCCCACTCCATCATCTGATACTATGAAAATTATTTCATCTTCCTGCTCAAATACCTTAATTTCAATATTACCTCCTTCGCCATTTAAGCCATGATGTACAGCATTTTCTACCAGCGGCTGTAACAGTAATTTAAGCACTTTTTCATGTTTTACAACATCTTCTATATCATAGCTAATTGCAATCTGGTTTTCATATCTGGTGTTTAAAATTGTAATGTAGCTTTCAATACAACCGATTTCATCTTCTACGCTTATATAATCCAGTCCACTGTTTAAACTATTTTTGTAAAAATTACCCAATGCCTGTATCATCTGAAAGCATTTTTCATTCTCTTCCATTAAAGCCAATGCCGAAATTGCATCTAATGTATTATACAAAAAATGAGGATTTATCTGAGCGTAAATTATGTCCAACTTTCCTTTTGCAATTATTCTTTCCTCATCCTTTACTCTCTTCATTAATGCCTTAACTGATAAAATCATATGATTGAAAACTTTTCTTAAATTCGTTATTTCGTTATCATAGTCATCCACAGGCATTGTAATAAATTCCCCATTTTCTACTATCTGCATATGATTTTCTATTTTTCTTAAAGGTTTAAAAATAAGATACGTAAGTAGCGTGGAACACAAAAATACAAAAATAATATTAATTCCCATAATTATTGCAATAATCGTTGAATAATACGGTGCCAAAGATGTAATATCGTCCATTGAAAAAACTCCTACCAGTTTCCAATCCTGTATTCCCATATCCTGACAGGCTACAATACACTCTTCTCCATTATTTTTTACTTCTTTGTATCCTTCATTAATATTTTCTGCTACTTTCGTATACTTTTTGAAATCTCTTTTTTCCTCCTGAGGTTTTATTACATAATTTCCTTTTGAATTAATAATATAAAACTGATTCTTTGAATTTTCACTTACCTGATTAAAATATCCCTGAAGAACAGTATTATCAAAAGTAATAAGTAGTGTTGCTAAAGGCTTATAATCTTTTTTGTCTAAAATCTGCCTTACATAACACAAATAGTTATTATTTTCATAGTATTCTATTGTGCCATCACTTCCCTTATAAAAAAATCCATTGCCACCGGCACTTTGCATTTTCTTATACCAGTCAGCTCCCTGGATGTACTTATTAACTTTTCTTGGTGTTCTTTTATATGAACTGTAACAATTATTATATTGATCAAATATATATACTCCTGAAACATAATCTCCTGATAAAATCATGTTAAAAAGACTTTTGGTTATGTTCTTCTGATAATTTAGATCAATATTAGCTGAATTAATTTGTCTTAGAGAATCCTGTACAATATCATCAAAATATATATACGTAGAAAGCTGCGTAACATTTTCAAACACTAATGCTAAGTTTCCATGAAGTGCGCTAACTGTCTGAACACCTGCTTTTCCGATTTCTTCCTTAGTATACTTATTATTAACAGCCCATATCATTGAAAAAGTCATAACAAATGATAGTAGCAAAATTAATATATATGTAAATATAATCTGTGTTCTTATTTTGGATTTTTTCCAATATTTTATAATTTTTTTCAACTTTTTTCTGCTCCATAATTTTTTGTAAATCCGTATCCTTCTATACTCAACTATAACCTATCCTTTCAAGTTGTACAACTTAAAATCAGACATTGAAATTTTTCTTTTTTTTTAGATAATTTTTTCTTTTTTGTACTTATCTTGTTAATTATATATTACTAATTTATTTGAAACGTCTCAATTGATTTTTTTGACTTAAAAAGGTTAAAATTTTTACTAAGAAATCTAATTAGTAAAAATATCTACCTTTTTGTTTAAAAATACTCAATATATCCTTATAAATAACAGGAAGGGAGAGCCTGGCATGCCAGACTCTCCCCTGAAAAGTGTATATATTGTATTTTTACTTAATTGTAACTTTTACTTTCTTGTAAACACCATTTTGTGCATATGCATAAATTGTGCACTTACCTCTCTTTAGGGCTGTTATTTTACCACGCTTTGACACTGTAGCTATTTCAGGATTACTTGATTCAAAACTTACCTTTCTATGTTTTTTAATCTTAACATTTTTGCTGTCTGCAATCTGTTTTACTTTAATCTTGAATTTTTTTCCAAGTAAAAGTTTTACTTTAGTCTTATTTAATTTTAAAGATTTACAATTTCCTACTTTTCCACCTTTAGTTGCTACATGAATCAATTTTGATGTAGCCAAGACCTCACCTTTATCATTCTGTGCAACTACAAGATATTTGTAATATTTACCTTTCTTTAATTTATTAGCTGTAAATGTCTTCTTGCTTACTTCTTTAATCTTCTTATATGATGTGCCACATTTAGCTCCATATATAACATACTTTGTTGCTCCGGACATCTTCTTCCAAACAAGCTTAACTGACTTCTTAGTTGTTTTCTTTACTCTAACACTAAGTTTTGCAAATGTAGAATTTGCAAAATCCTTATCATCCTTCTTTTCCAGAATTTCTTTTTCCATCTGTTCAGCTGTTTTGTAAGTGCTTGATGTTTCCACAGATATTACTGCACCATTATTTGTAGTTGTTTCCTGTTCTGTATCTTTTGTTGTTGGTGCTACCGTTGTTGTTGGAGCTGCCGTTGTTGTTGGTGCTATCGTTGTTGTTGGCGCTACTGTTGTTGGTGCTACCGTTGTTGTTGGTGCTGCCGTTGTTGTTGGTGCTGCCGTTGTTGTTGGTGCTACCGTTGTTGTTGGTGCTGCCGTTGTTGTTGGCGCTGCCGTTGTTGTTGGCGCTACCGTTGTTGTTGGCGCTACTGTTGTTGGTGCTACTGTTGTTGGTGCTAACGTTGTTGTTGGGTGATTTCCATCATCAACATAGTTATACATAATAGATGTTATTCTTGAGCGTTTGTTTCCTTTTACAGTTGCAACACCTATTTCATATTCTCCTGATCCTTTTGTAAATGCTGTGTAATCTAAATTAACATTTCCATCAACTACATTTTTAACGCAAACTCCATTAACGTAAACATTATATGAATCTGCTCCATCTGCTCTTGCCCACGCAAAATAGTATGGTAACTGTGCATTTCCTGCCCATACAAGCCCTTCCGGTGCCTTAATACTTTCATCAACACTTGGATCTACTTCCGGAGATTCTGTTGTTGAGGCTATCGTCGTTGTTGTGGCTACCGTTGTTGTTGGCGCTGGTTTTGTCTCAGCTGACACTTTTTCAACATCAGATATTTTTGAAATAACCCAATCCGTTAATTCTTTGTCATTAATATTGAATCTAAATACTACATACTGCTCGCCTGTCACTTCCTGATCAACAATTTTTTTAAATCCAATATCTGTCTTATTCATTGGATATCCTGGACAATTTCCACCATTTGTTTCTACTGCCTGCTTATAAAAAGCTTCTGCCTCTGTTTTTCCATTAAGTATTTCATAATATACAATTGCACTGTTGACATCGTCTTTTGCAATGAAATTTAACTTTCCATTTTCATCAACATATGCTCCTCTTTGTATTCTTGATTCAGGGCTTTTTTTAATATCATAATATAGGCGAAGAACTAATTTCCCTTCTGCTATTACTATTCCCTTAGTCACTGAGTTTTCGCTAAGAATATAACCATCATACTCCTTTTCCTCTGCAGAAACCTCTGTACCGATTATAGCTTCTATTCTCTCAGTATCTTCAGTTACAAGGTCATATCCGCTTTCGTCTTCTTTCTGTTTATAATACTCTACCGTATACTGGGATATAGTTGACTCATCAAGGAACTTTGCATACAGTACTAAATTTTCTGCTGTAGAATCTGTTATTTCCGTTATCTGATTCTGATACTTATCATCTGTATACCAACCAAGGAACTTATAACCTTCTCTCGTTGGATTATTAAGTTTTATTGAACTTCCGAATCTATAACCGTTAGGGTTTGCATCATTGTTTGTTCCATCGTTTAATTCATACTGAATTGTATAGCTATTACGTTTATAATATACCTTAACCGTAGCTGTATTGTCTTCTTTTACAACCGTTGTAAGTATATTATTGCTATTTCCATTATCATATGTAAATCCCGTAATGTTCTCTGGTTCATACGTATAACTTGTAGTTCCCTCTTTTACGCTAACCTGTTTTTCCTGCTTTTCGTATCCGGTCCCCTCATAATTTTCAAGATATATTTCCACGTTAACTTTTGAAGTATTTCCTAGCAATTCACTTTCATCAACATTTGGATTTGAACCGTTTCCTGTTTTTGGTCCAACATAGCTTGAATTAGCTGGTACATCAACATATGTATTATCTGTAAAATATACTCTCTTTACTTCATCAGTATGATTTTCCGCAACATATGTTTTGTTTCCATCCTTGCTCAATACTAGTGAAAGTGGCTCACTGCCTGTAATGGAAAAATCCTGATTTCCATACTTCTGTAATGATGTTATATATGAAAGAGTATGTGCCCTTGATTCACCATTTTCAACTTTTCCGCTATCACTCATATCCCATCTTGCAAGGGCACCATCCGGATCATAATAAGCATAATACTCTGCTACTACATCCTGATTAGTCTTTGGATCTGTAAGCATGTCAACTTTATTGAAATTATTGCAAATCTGTTCTTTATTAGAAACAAAATGTTTCCACTGATTACTGTTTTCATCTATACTGTCTACAACGTTTTTGACTTTATCCTTATATTTTCCCATATAAAGTGTTGCCCCTGAAATTGGTAACATTGTAATTGTAGTTACTTCAATAGAGTTTTCTGTCCACCATGCTGTATGATCATAGCGACCACCAAATAATCTTGTAACTGTCTGAATATTATAATTACCTGCATCTTTATATTTTTCTGTGAAAATTTCATTATGTACATCATAATAATAGTCTTCAATTGCAGCTATTTCAGTTGTATACATGTAAATACCCGCATCTCTAATTGTAGTATTTCCAACTGCTTCTCCCCATAAGATTAATGATGCCCATGCATTAATTGCCTCAGATGATGATTCCTGGTTATTTCCACCTGAAAGACCACCCTTCTTGTCAACTAACTCTCCATTCTCATCATATTCATAATTAGACACACCTGATGCCCATGAATGACCTTCATAAATATCAAAGTTTCTAAGGAATGGATACTTAGTAGGACTGTTGGCATTATAACCTTTTCCGTCACGATTAACATTAGCAATATCACCAATCATCTCATAAACCATTCCGCCCCATTCTTTAGCCCACTGTGGATCTTTCATTGCAACTGCTGCAGCTGCCTTAATCCAATATCCATAATGGAAATGATGGTCATTAACCTGCTTGTCTGAATCATATGATGATGGATAGCCTATTAATGTTCCATAATTTTCATCATAATAGAAATAGCTATCCTTGTGATCACCACTTATATATGCCTGATATGGATCAAACCAGAATTCAAGATAGTTTTCTACTCCTTCTACCATTTCATTTGTTATATTCTTCATATCCGCATCATCACCATCCAGCTGACCTGAAAGCCATATTGCATCTGATAATGTATTAAGATTCTTTCCTATCCAATATGTGTCAAATCCACCATACTGACCTTCCAAATTGCAAATCCACTTAGGATCTTCTTTGTTTTTTCTATAATCATAAAGATATCCTAACTGCTGCTTAATATTTCCAATTGTATTTTCGTCAGTTGTAACCGGCAATGAAGATAAAATTCCGTTGTATTGCATTTCAGTTACATAACTTGTTCCAACAATCGTTTTCATTGTTCCACGAATTGTGTTGTATGTATAGTTAGTATACTTAGAATTAGAATAACGCCACTGATGAGGATATAGTGCCATAATAGTATCTCCACCTGTGCTTTCATTCTCCATATTCTTTGTTGTTACATTATATTTAGTAACGACCTTAGAAGAATTCTTTAAATATTCCCACTGTACCTTTGTATCTGTAATAAAGTTAAATGCATATTTTTCATATAAAGAAAATGCTTCATTGCTTCCATCAGGAAGTATTGCTACAGACATATAGTTTTTTCCTGAAGGCATCTTTGCTGTAAGTTTTCCACCTGCATTAATCCATGTTGTACCTGATGGTGCTGCTAACATGTAATAATGTATTTTTCCATCTTTTTTATTTTTTAAACTTACACCGATTATATTTGAAGATGTTGTATTTTTAACTATTGTAAAGTCTGTTGCACCTGCACCAAGTGAAATTGTTGGTGTAACATTATCAAATGTATAATAGGCATATGGAGTTCCCTTTGCAATAATTGAACGCATTGAACTATTGCCTGCATTATCTGCCATTACAATTTCATAACTCCAATCTGTTGTTTTATCCACCTTAGCATCTTTAGCTGAAAAATTTTCACCACCAACAACCATTTCTACTGTATCATCATTTAATAAACTTTCTACTGTTGGTTCACCGTCAACATAAGAAGTACTATCTACTACAGCCGGTGATGCCATCTGCATACCATTACTTGCAGCTCTATATGCAAGAGGATGTGCATACAATGACTCTGAATACTGGTCAAATACAACTGAACTTGCCCAGTCATTTGTTGGAACAGTTCCAACTGTCTCTTTATAATTGTCAGTTAAATAAACCTTTGATGGAGGTAATGATTCTTTTCTATCTGTCCAGTTTACTCCCCAGTCGTCAGTTCTAACTCCAAAGACTTCTTTCTTATATCCGCCTTTGTCAATCATTACCGAATTGTTCTCATCAAAAAAATCTCCTGTTGCCGCTTTTATGTTTATTGCAGTAAATGGTATGCTTGTTGCTAACATTGTAATCGAACAACATAATGCTATTGATTTTTTTAGTGCTCCTTTTTTCATTTTAATCTCCTTTTTGTAATCTAAAAACGAAATTTTCGTTTCTTCTTACATAAGAATATACTTATTTTTGTTCTCTCGCAATCTATTTTTTTGACAAAAAAGGTTAAAAATTTTACTTTTTACACTATTTTATATTAAACAACTGGAAGTCATATAATCTAAGTGTTCCAACTCCATCATCAGGTGTAAAAATTTTAATCATTATATATCTTGCCTTTTGGTTTCCTATATTAAATAAAGATACTGCACTGTTATTAGACGGTTGATAGTCTACTGATATCCATTCATTTCCATCGTTGGATACAAGAACTTCCCATTCAGTAGTATTTCCAAAACCTTCCTTGCTTCTTGTATTGTAAAGTGTGTATGTATTAAACTCTTTTTCCTTACCTAAATCAATTTTTACCCAATGCTTTACGCCATTTAATTTGTACTCACCACTAGTTACATTAGAACTTGTTGCACACCATTTTGTATTTAAATCTCCATCTATTAATTTTTGTGCATTCTCGTTATCGTTTATATATCCGGAGCAATCATACACTTTTCCTCCAAGACAAAGATTTGTTCCTTCTGTAACTGTATTATTTAACTGAGTTGCTGTTTTATTTCCATGTAGTTTCTCACCAACCATTGGATATTCAGGATTTGGTATTCCGTCAATATTTTCAGTAAGCCAATTATCTTCATAATCAGCAAATCCTTTAAATGTCCATGTACCCTGCCGCAACTCTTCTACATATCTCTTTCTTAAAGACTCAATACAATCATAACCTGTAATCTGTTTTACTACATTATTAAATGGTGTTGTTGTATTATAAGGATCATCTGTGTAAGTACTTCCGGTGTTATTGTCTTTAATTAATTTATTTATACTATCAATAAGTCCATATTTTAATGTTCCATCTGCATTCTTTCTTGTTGGATACTTTGAGTCCATATATGCAAAGAACCATTTATTATTTCCGTACTGTTCATAACCCCAGTCCTGAAGTGATGTATCCGTAGCTTCATAAACCTGTACATATTTAGGATTTGACCAATGGAAGTATCTGAACCCTCCATAATTTGCCATATTTTCTGTCCACCACGCTACATCATCACCATAATTAAGTTTTCCACTATATTGCTGTACTGAATGAGTTATTTCATGTGAGAAGAATCCTATATCTTTCGGATGACTGTTAGCGTACTTAGTTGAAACACATACTGTAGTTCCCTGACAATATGCTACGCCATCATAATTGTTATCAGCCTTAAATGTAATAGTTGTAGGTTCTGTTCCATTACCCCATCTCTGGTATAATCTTGGATAACTGTTGTAGAACAATTTTGTAAGTTCTTCCAAATAACCATCTACTGTTACATCTTTCCAATCGCCTGTAAACAAAATATCATATTTACTTGGGCTTATATAGGCTCCTTTCAATGATATTTCTGACAACTGTACTGAACTTCCATATCCCGCTTTAACATCTAATTTGTAATATCTATATGAACCAACCTTATCCACTGTGTAATTGTATGTCTTAAAGTTAACATCTTCCATTTCACTATTATTTACAGTGTCAATTTTTTCCCAATTAGTTCCATCTGATGATCCATATAATATCCATGATTTTGGATTTCTGCCCTTATATGCTTCATTATCATTAGCTGTTGTTAAACTGTAACTATATAATGTTGTATCCTGTTTCATTTTCCAGGCAATGCTAAACTGATTTGAAAATTCAAATAATTTTGATTCTTTACTTCCATCAAATAAATTAAATGGTGTTTCATTACCATTACCTTTTGCAGTTGTAGCACTTGCAAAAATGCTGTCATAGTAAGAAGATAAATCTTCTCCCATTTCCTTATCAACATCTGTCACATCACCATTAAGTGAAATTTCTGCCAACTGGAATCCATAATAATTTGTTCCATTTCCTTCAAACTGTATTAAATAATACTGATAGCTTTCCCGAATATCTGTTTCATATGTATAAGCTTTTGAATTTTTTGCTTCAATTCCACTATCTGTTACAGTATCTATCTGTGTCCATGATGTTCCATTATTTGAGCCATACAAATGCCATGATTTTGGATTTCTATAAGAATAAGTCTCACTATCATTGGCTGTTGTTAATGTATATTTTTTCAATATAATTGGCTTTTTCATCTGCCATGATATTCTTAGTGGAAATCCATCTGATGTACATAACTTTGTATTTATATCTCCATCAAAAAGTTTTTCCATTCCTTCATTTGCACTTGTTTTAATGCTAGTTGAACTTGAAGTATCTATCTGCTTCATATAATTGTCAACATTTATGTTCTTAGGATGAACTTCTGTTTCCGGCTCTTCATAAAACTCTTTTTGTGTAGTTGTTGTAACTTCTGTTATTTTTTCTGTTGGAGCCACTGTTGTTACATGTTGTCCTTCCTTATTATAAGTATACTTGATTGATGTTGAATTAGATTTTTTATTGCCTTTTACTGCTGCAACTGAGATTGTATATTCTCCTGAACCTTTTTCAAATACACTTTTATCCAAATTAACTGAACTTACTTCAACATTTGTTACATATTTATTATCTACATAAACATTATATGAATCAGCTCCATCTGTAGCTGCCCAAGCAAAATAATATGGTAATTCCTTATTTCCTGCCCATACAAGTCCTTCCGGTGCTTTAATGTTTTCATCTACTTCCTGGCTTGGAGCTGTTGGCGCTATTGTTGTTTGAATTTCTGTTGTTGCTATTGTTGTTGGCATTACTGTTGTTGTAGTTTTCACTGTTGTAGCGTCTGTTGGTTTATTTGTTACTTTTTCCGATTCTGTTGTAACAAGCTGACCATCTGGCGAAAATGTATATTTTAATGATGTTGCAACAGATACTTTATTACCTTTTACTGCTGCAACTGAGATTGTATATTCTCCTGAACCTTTTTCAAATACAGAGGCATCTAAGTTAACCGCTCCATCTACCACATTTTTAATACATTTTCCATCTACATAAACATTATATGAATCTACATCACTTGCCTTAGCCCATGCAAAATAATATGGTAATTCTTTATTCCCAGCCCATACAAGTCCTTCCGGTGCTTTGATGTTTTCATCTACTTCCATGTCCGGAATAATTGGTGCTGTTGTTGATGCTACTGTTGTTGGTGTCACTGTTGCTGGTGCTACTGTTGTTGGCACTACTGTTGTTGGTGCCATTGTTGTTGGCATTACCGTTGTTGGTGTTACTGTTGTTGGCACTACTGTTGTCGGTGCCATTGTTGTTGGCATTACCGTTGTTGATGCCACTGTTGTTGGTGCTACTGTTGTCGGTGCCATTGTTGTTGGCATCACTGTTGTTGGCATTACCGTTGTTGATGCCACTGTTGTTGGCACTACTGTTGTCGGTGCCATTGTTGTTGGCATCACTGTTGTTGGTTCTACTGTTGTCGGTACTGTTGTTACTCTTGCCTCGGTTGTAGATACTGTTGAAGATTTTTCTGTTGTTTGAACCGTAGTTTTTGATGTGGTTTCTATATTCTTTGGTGTTTCTACGTTTTTAGAAATATTTTCTTTATTATTTCCCTTAACTGTCACTTTAAGAATATATTTTTTCTTTCCATATACAGCCTTTATTTTTGCTTTACCAATTTTTTTACCTTTAATCTGTATTTTCTGTTTATATTTTCCTTTTTTCTTTATTGATATATTCTTTTTTCCTGATATAATTTTCCATACTACTTTATATTTTGCTTTTTTTAATTTTACTGTTTTCTTCTTTCCAACATTTACTGAAATTTTAGTTTTGCTTAACATTGATTTTTTCGATGCAGCATTAACTGTAATTGAGCCATTAGGCACTAAACATGTCATTAATGACATTGTTACTGCAACTGCTATTGCCTTTTTTATTATTACTTTCCTTTTCAAAATTTTTCCTCCTTTTTTACATTAAAAGACATACTTATCTAGATTAATTACATTATAAAATTTTTTAGCTTTGTTTTCAATTCAATTATTTTACTTAAAAAGGTAAATTTTTTCCCAACATTCTTTATTAAAGAAAAAAGTCATAGTTTAGCATGCATTTTTTACACAATACAAAACTATGACTTGTTAACTTAAATATTTTTATATAAAGCTTTATTCCTGACACTGTACAGCATCATACCCTGTTTCACCTGTTCTTATTTTTGTGGCACTGGCAACAGGGTAACTGAAGATTTTTCCATCTCCGAACTCCCCTGTGTAAGCCGCTTTTTTTATTGCTTCTATTGTTTTTTCTGCCCACTCTTCTGAAGAAACAACAATTTCAAATTTTACTTTAGGTTGCATCTGTGGCTCAACTTCCATACCACGGACAATTTCTTTATAGCCTCTCTGTAAGCCACATCCCATTACCTGAGATACCGTAAGACCATTAACTTCTATCTCCATTAATGCATTTTTTACATCTTCAAATTTTTCTTCTCTAACAATTGCATCTATTTTCATTATCATAGAATATCATCTCCTCTTGATTTATTACTGATCCATACCATTAAAACTTGGATATGCATTTTCACCGTGCTGTGATATATCAAGTCCAATTCTTTCTTCTCTATCTGTTACTCTAAGTGTTGTAAATATTCTTACTATTGCTACACAAATTAAGGTTCCCACAACTGCAATTACAATTGTAATAAGTATTCCTTCTATCTGTGCTACAAATAACCTCCATTCGCCATAAACTAATCCGTCCCATTTTGCTACTGGATTAATAGAACTTTTTCCAAATATACCTGTTGCGATTCCTCCCCATATACCACCTATTCCGTGACAACCAAATGCATCTAATGCATCATCAATTTTTAATTTTTTCTTTATAAGTATAACTCCATAATAACATATTGGGCTGACAAGAGCACCAATTATAAAAGATGACCAAATTGGAACAAATCCTGCTCCCGGTGTGATAGCTACCAGACCAATTACCAAACCTGTTGAGGCTCCTACCAAAGTTGTTTTTCTGTCATTTATTATATCTAGTAACATCCATGATAACAATGCTGACGCCGATGCAATAGCTGATGTCATAAATGCATGCGCCGCAAGTCCGTCTGCTTTCAAGGCACTTCCTGCATTAAATCCAAACCATCCAAACCAAAGTATTGTAGCCCCTAATACAACAAATGGAATATTATGTATTCTGTATGTCGCTCTCTCATAACCTTTTCTTCTTCCAAGAATAATTGCAAGTACCAATGCTGTTATTCCCGAACTGATATGTACAACATCTCCTCCTGCAAAATCTACAGAACCTAATTCTGCCAAAAATCCCCCTTGCCCCCATACCATGTGTGCTAACGGATAATAAACTATTATTGACCATATTGCCACAAATATGAATAAAGCTTTAAACTTCATTCTTCCTACAACAGAACCTGTAATTAACGCCGGTGTGATAATTGCAAACATCATCTGAAATGCACAAAATACTAAATTAGGAATTGAATCTGAATAAGGTCCAGTGCCCCATCCAACTCCTTCTAAGCCAAACCATCTGAAATCTCCTATTATTCCACCATGATTTCCACCAAATGCTAATGAAAATCCAAACAATGCCCACATAACAACAGCTAATCCCATAATCATAACTATTGCCATCATAGTGTTAACTACATTTTTTCTTCTTACTAAACCTCCATAGAAAAATGCCAACCCCGGTGTCATAAAAAATACCAAAGCCGCACAAGTCAACATAAAACCTGTGTCTCCTGCATTCATGCAATAATACCTCCTGCTCTTTTAACATATTTTTCTTAATTCTCATCTTGTGTACCAAAACATTTCAATGCCATAAATTTCAGTCCAAGTATTTATGACATCGAAAAAGGCGCCTGGCCATAAAGCCAAACGCCCTTGTTTGTTGACGTGAAGTCTATCATTTATTAAGTGAAAACACAAGTATATATTTTATTTTTTTAATTATCTAATGAATTTATTTAATTATTTTAAGTTTTTACTTAATTTTGTTTAGTCCCTTTCCAATGCCTATTGCAATCTTCTTTAACGTTTTGCTTGAATGGTCGCTTCTCTTATCTCCCACTTCCAAATCTACAGATGGTATTGTTGAGTAAGAAGTCTGAGTAAGATCTATTGCCATGGAACCACTGCCATAAATTTTAACACCGGCACTTCTCATTCCGTTTACAAGGTTCTTTCCTAAATTATTGTGTTTCTTCCAATTCTTTGAAACAGGATACATGCTTCTATATTTGTTGTTGTTAGGAACACTAATATAGAAAGCTCCTTTATTAGAAGATGTTGAATCATAATGTAATGCAATATGGTAATCCGCATTATTATTAGCAAAAACTGTTCTTGCTATATTATCTAATTGTGCATCATCGCTTTCTCTAACCATAAGAACATTATAGCCTTCTTTTAAAAGCTGTTTCTTAACAGTCATTGCAAGCTTAAGTGTGGCTGTTGCCTCCCTTGTGCCATCGGCTAGAGTTGTTCCGCCATTAATAGATGTAGCAGTTATGGCTCCCTGGCTTGTACTTCCTCCTGTAACCTTGCTACTTCCATCAGGATGACATAAAGTTTTAACACTTTCTCCACCTTTTGTTCCGTGTCCTGCATTAACACATACTGTTTTGTTTTTCTTTTTAGCTGCATTAGAGAAATATAATGTAGGTGAATCAGTATGAATCTTTGAATTTTTTGCAAATTCCCACTTAGTATTCCATGCAATAACTTCTGCTACATTACTCCACTCAGAATAATATTTTTTATTATTCTTTTTTACGTAAGCACTAACACGAACATAATAGTTCTTAGACTTATTTACTTTTGCAATCTTAGTCTTTGTCTTTGATGCACTTTTTACATTTTTGTTTTTTACGTTCTTGAAATCCTTATCATTAGAATACTGGATTCTATAGCCATTAGCCTTTTTATTCTTTTTCCATGAAACAGAAATAGTTCCTGACTTTCTTGTTACCGTGTCTATGCTAATCTTCTTAACATTAACTTTAACATTAGTCTTGTTTGTTGTCTGCTTATTTGTTACCTGTTCATTTGTCTTAACTACAGCATTTGATATGGTTGGATTCGGCGTGGTAGTTTTTGGAATATCCGCATAACTATTACCTGTTCCTTGGAAAAACACTACCGTAGCTATAATTAATGTAAAAGCAACTATTTTATTAACTACTCTTTTACTCATTTGTACCTCCTGAAAATTGTAAATATCTGTAATTTAATTATACCATTTTTTTGTTTTATTGTTTATTTTAATATATCTTATATTTTTTCTTTTCTTAAAGGCAATTTCATTGTAAAATAAATATAATGAAAACGACAGAAAGGAGCGAATACATGAAAAAAAAGCTTAGTATTCTGCTATGTTTAACACTATTAATTCTTAGTGGTTGCCGTGCTTCGGGAAATACTATCCGATTCGGTGCCGCTGATATTGGTGGTATGTATTACTCTTTTGCTAACACTTTTACTGAACTGGCAAATGAGGAATATGAAAATTATAAATTTGAAGTTAGAACCACTGCAGGTTCATCTGCTAATCTGCGACTTTTATCTGACAACTATATTGAGTTAGGTATTGCCCAAGCTGATTTGCTTGACAACGCTTACAAGAAGAACAGCAATCTGCGTGCCATTGCAGGATTATATACCGAAGCATGTCAGCTTGTTGTAAAGGCTGATTCAGATATTAAATCAATTAACGACCTTTCCGGTCATACAGTAAGTATTGGAGCAGAAGAATCAGGTACTGAATTAAACGCCAATCAGATATTGGAATTTTCAGGTATGCCTTCTTCCATTGTTACAACTAAGAATATGGATTACATTGATGCTGCTAATAGCCTTAAATCAGGTGACATTGATGCGTTCTTCTGTACAGCCGGATTAAAAACTACAATTATTGATGAGCTTTCAAAAGAATGTGACATTCGCATTATTCCTATTGATGACACAGTTATCAACAAAATGCTCACATATTCAAGTTCTTATAGTCGTTATACTATTCCTGCCGGAACATATAAGGGACAGGATGAAGATATAAACACTATTGGAGTAAAGTCTGTTCTTATAACATCAGACTCTATTTCAGAAGCTCTTGTTAAACAGCTTACGCAAATGCTCTTCAAGAAATCAAAAGAACTCCAGTATTCAACATCCCTGGATCTTCAGATTGATGAAAAATTTGCCACTGACGACATTACAATTCCTTTTCATTCAGGTGCAGAATCCTATTATAAAGAAAAAGGAATTAATCTAAATACACAATAATTAACAGAAAGGGTAAATAATGAAGATTCAATTGGATATGTACCAAACGTTAGCTGTTGCTGTTTTGGTACTTTTACTTGGAAATTTTTTAAAGAAACGAATTAACTTTTTGGAAAAATTTTGTATTCCTTCTCCTGTAATCGGAGGACTTTTGTTCGCCATTATGACATGTATTTGTTACACAACAGGAATTGCTGAATTTTCCTTTGATGACACTTTACGGGAAGTTTGTATGGTATTCTTTTTTACATCTGTAGGCTTCCAGGCAAATCTTAAAGTTTTAAAAAGCGGTGGTAAATCACTAATTGTCTTTCTTGGACTTGTTATCGTATTGATACTTCTCCAGAACGTTACTGCCGTAGGACTTGCCAAAGCTTTAGGACTTGATCCTCTTATTGGAATGTGTACAGGTTCAATTCCAATGGTTGGTGGTCACGGTACAGCCGGAGCTTTTGGTCCTGTACTTGAAGATTTCAACATCAGTGGTGCTACTACAATATGTACAGCTGCTGCCACATTTGGACTTATCTTCGGAAGCTTAGTTGGTGGTCCTCTTGGCAAACGTCTTATTGAAAAACATAATCTTCTTGATACTGTTTCAACAGAAGATGACAGCTTACTTGTAGAAGATGAAAAGAAACATGAACGACATACTAATATGTATCCTGCTGCTGTGTTCCAGCTTATTCTTGCTATTGGACTTGGAACTATTTTTTCAATGTTCCTTACACAGACAGGACTTACATTTCCTATTTATATTGGTGCCATGCTTGCCGCTGCACTTATGAGAAACATTTGCGAATACACAAACATTACTACTATTCACATGGGTGAAATTAACGACCTTGGTGGTATCAGCCTTTCATTATTCCTTGGAATGGCTATGATTACTTTAAAGCTTTGGGAACTTGCTTCTCTTGCTTTACCACTTGTTATTTTACTAGCAACACAGGTTGTTTTAATTTGTGTTTTCACTTATTTTGTGGAATTTAACATTATGGGAAGAGATTACGATGCCGCTATTCTTGTTTCAGGAACTTGTGGTTTCGGTATGGGTGCTACACCTAATGCCATGGCAAACATGCAGGCTGTTTGTGAAAAATATGTTCCTTCAGTAAAGGCATACCTGCTCATACCACTTGTAGGAAGTTTGTTTGCTGACTTCCTTAATAGTTTAGTTATTACATTTTTTATTAATATATTATAATTTTGAGGAGTAAAATATGTTTGAGAAATTGAGAAAATTTTTTGAAGCAAAAAAAGAACAGCATGAGTATAATTACAATGTTACGTTCGACAATGTAGCCATTCCTGAGGTTCACACTCACAAATCAGATAAGCACGAAGAGGAAAAAACTAAACACTCTCCGATAAACTATGAAAATGTAGCTATACCGGAAGTTCATATTCGTACAAAGAAAAATAAATAATATTATATGGATTTTCAAAAATCCTTAATTAAATTCTAAAAGTCCGCTATCATTTTGCGTCTTGATAACGGACTTTTTTTATTTTAGTATGTCCTTCCAACCTTCTACTATTTCTTCCAACTCATAAGAAGTTCCTTTTCATTTGTATCATTATCTAGCCATATAAAATCACCTTCAAACTATATTTTTTCAATTATAGCTTGAAGGTGATTATTTTTAAAGTTACTATTAATTTTAATAGTGATTGTGTATCGGATGTAATAGTATTATTTTTTTGTCTTTACCTTTATCGTCTTGGACCAAATTCCACCAATTTTCTTATATCCTTTTAGAGTGGATACGTCAGTTGTAATACTATATCTTATGTAGTAAGTTGTGTTAAGCTTTAGCTTTTTAATTGCCCTAAGTCCACCGCCCTTTTTATCCCATACAGTTTTAGCATTCTTAAATGATTTATTTTTTGAATATTGAACAATATCAACAGGTATCAGCATTTTTTCAAAGGATATCTGTTTTTTCTTTATATTAAGACGCTTTTTTTTCATCTTTGGTGGTCTGTTGTCCAACGAAAGAACTATCTGTGTAGCTTCTGTTGCTCCTGTTTTATAATTTGCTGCAATATTCACCAGAATAATATTTCTGTTATTTTTAAAATAAGATCTGTTTACAGTAATTGATGTTTTCTTATAATCGGTCTTTTTAAAGAAAGCTTTCGAGTTTTTCCCTATACCGGTATATGTAATGTTGTAGCCTGTACATCCAGGAGACTTAGACCATGACAATACATATTGATTATTTTTTACATTGCTTACAAAAAGATTTTTTACTTTAGTTTTCTTTTCAACCAGCTCTACATCTGTCAAATATTTGGTTCTAACATAAGCTCTTTCGCTGTTAAACCATACCGTGGTCCAATTTGAATCACTTTCCTTTGGCAATGTTTCTATCTCTGCATTTGCCTGAAGAAACCCTACAACATTGTCATTATTCGACTCATCCTTTGATTTTCTAACACCAATTTCCTTTAATGTTTTCAAGTTATAAACTTTTTTCATTACCGCGTCATTTGGCACTTTTGTTCCATTTTTGTAAAGGTTTATGTACTTACTTTTTACATAATAGTAACCATATCCGTTCATTAGATAGTTGGTACTGTTGTTCCCCTGGAATATAACTTTGTAATACAAATCATCTGTATCTGGTGTATTAGAATAAAGTCTTCTTGTGGTAACTATATATATTTTTTGGTTTACTCCTACTCTGTATACATCACCACTGTCTGCTGTTCCCGGTATTGGACTAATACCAATAAATCCACATGTTACTTTTCCCTCAGCAACATATTTAATATTTGTACCTTCTGGTATACGGTTATATTCTTTGTCAAGATCAATCCAGACATTGTTTCTGGATGTTCTATAAAATCCTGGTGGATGTGAAGCTTGTAATAAATATTGGGCACACATAACCGGTGCTCCTGTAAAACTTTTATATCCGTTACTCCAAAAAGTAACAGTATACTTATCATATACTACCACCTGTAAATTGGCTGTTTCGCTTTCCAGATACGCACCGTTAATCCATGTGAAATTTTGATATCCTATAACACTTGAATACAGCACCTTTAAATTTTCAATATTGTCCTGTGGCAGATACTTAGGATCTACTGTTTTACCCTGAATCTTTGTTCCTGCAGGTACTACATCCATGGCAATATGATTTTTCCAATGTGCCACATTGTCAGGACCAACCAGATATGCCCTACCTATTACTTTTATATTTGGACATGACTGATTAATAAATTCAGTATGATATCTTGACACATCTCCCAGTGCATAGACAGACTCTCTCATACATCTCATTCCAATAAGAAAACTGCAAAAAACATAAAGCCACCAATCATCATCTTAAAATGCCTTTGGATTTTGCTCATACACATCTCCTTTCTCTACTTTAGTTTTGTGTTCCGTTCACTAATGTCTTACATCTCTTAATGCATAAACATTGTCTATTTATCTAATAATTATTATATCACTTTTATGCTACTTTTTCACTTGCTTTATTATCTATGCATGTAACCCTAAAATAAAATTTTGGCTTAAGAGATTGTCAAAGATTTTTTCTTTTTCCCAGCCTTGTATCCCGGTTTGGAATGCATGATTACGGCACATAAATTTAATTCTTTATTCATGTATTTATGCATGGTGGTATTGCTTAATTCATAGCCATAACGTTTGATGAAAATGCGCATAGCCCTATATCCTATAACACGATTATTGTTATGGTACACATATTTTATAAGTTCAAAAATGTGTTCCAAACGTTTGTGATATTCACGCTTGGCATCTTTTTCGTTAAGAAGTTGATTTAATCTTCGTATTTCCTTTGCGTCATTAGACTCGGATGTTGTATCGGTGGTATAAAGGCATTCTTCCCTGTATTCGTTAGCCCACTTGCTAACGGAACTTTTTGCAACATTGAATTCAACAGCAAGTTGATGTATTGATCTGTCGCCTGCCATATAGGCTTTAACTACTTCTTTTTTGAAGTCTTCGCTGTAACGTATTGACATAATTATGTCCTCCTTGTTTGAGTAATATTATAATATATTATTCGGACGAGGTGTTACAAATTTAGTTTACCACTACAGAAGTTTTTTTCATTTTTTAACATACTCATCTTATTTCCCATGCCCTTTCATTTCAGGTATGGGATTTTTTCTGTCCTTCATGATAACGAACTTTCCTATAAAGTAAACAAGAGCTATAAGCGCATTTTATGAACTTACAGCTCCATCAATTATCATAGAATGTCTATTTACAGACTTTATTTCACAGTCTCCTCCCATCTAGGGAGAGCTTGCAAACTCTTATTGTAAATAATTCTATTTTTTTATAACAAAAGTTCCAGATTCTCTCCATTTTCTTCACATGTGCAAGTCATAATAAAATCCATACCAACCAAATTTCCAAAATATCTGTCTCCACCAAATTCACATTCTAATTGATTTCCCCAATATATGCTCTGATCATTCAAGAATTTAACTTTTTTCACCACTTGACAACGATATGCCAAATCGCCTCTTATTACATATATTCAATGTTTTCAGCGTGTCTTTCAGGAATAATGCTTTTATAAATTTCCATAATTTTTTCAAAAAATATAGAGCCTCATTTCTGTTTTCAAAATCAAGGTCATTCAATATTACTCTATCCAAGAAATTTTTTCTCCTAAACTGAAATTTGCGCCGTTTATTCCTTATCTAATTTGCTTCTTAATTCCAAAATATCATTTCTGATTTGTTCAATAACTATCTTAAATTTCTCATCGCTTTTTCCTGTTGGATCTTCAATTCCCCAATTATCATCAAACGGTCTTCCAATAAATGGACATCCTACATTGCAACCCATAGATATTGCAATATCCGGATCTGGAATATCATTAATAAGCTTACTATGCTGTCCCTCTGCTTCCATATCTATTCCATGCAATTCCTTCATGATACGGACAGCGTCCTGGTTAATCTGTGGTTTTGTTTCTGTTCCTGCTGAATAACTTTCAAAAACATCTGATGCTAAATGACGTCCAAGTGCCTCTGCAATCTGACTTCTACAAGAATTATGTACGCAAATAAAAGCTATTTTTTTCTTACTCATAAAATGGACACCTCTCTTTTATACACTGTTTATTGTGTTCTATCTTTTGAATTATTATAGATTATAATTCAAAACGTATCAATGGCAGATATACTAGACTAGTACATACATTTAATAACTTTAACCTTAACCGTTACTGCTTCTTAATAACATAAGTAATATTTCTAAAATCATAATATCCTAATGTATAATTTGAGTAATGGAAATTTATTTCAAGACAAGCTATTAAAATGTTAAAAATGCCACTATTATCATTAATATAAGATAGTGTCCTCTTTGTTTTCTAATTATATAATTTCTACAAAGCATTTAAGGAATACTACCAGATGACTCCACGAGAATACCTAAATTGATTTATTTGACAGGTCGGCTGTTGGTTCATTTAGGATTTTGTACTCGTTAAGTAGAAATCTTTCTTCACCATTCCACAATGCTTTACTTACTTCAGAATTTGGAAGTGATAGATTTTACATATTTTCTATATAATCAATTGCCTGTGATAAGTCCTCTAAAACCACTTCTGCCTTGTCTTTGTGAACCTGACTTGGTTGTAGCATATCAGGAACGCAAATAACCGGAATATTTCCATTGTACGCTGCATCAATTCCTGCTTCAGAATCTTCAAAAACCACAGCTTCTTCCGGTGTTGCTCCAAGCTTCTTGCACGCTTTGAGGAATATTTCGGGATTTGGTTTCCCTATATTAACTTCATCTCCACAAATCGAATCATCTAAATAGTCAGTTAGTTTCATTTTGTTAATTATTAAATCCACTTTATCTCTGTTACTCGATGATGCTAAAATAGTTTTGCAATTATTTTCTTTTAAATATGTTAATAATTTAATCAACCCTTTCTTTAGGGCAACTCCTTCTTCTTTGATTTTATCTGCACACATTGAATAAACTTTTTCGATGCATAAATCTGAATCAAAATCTTGTCCATATTCATCCTTTAATAATTTCTTACAATCTCTTAAAGTTCTTCCTGTCATTGTTACATAAAACTCTTTTGTAATTGAAAGCCCTAACGTAGCCATATATATTTTATATACATCAAGTGTCAATCTTTCGCTATCAATCATTAATCCATCCATGTCAAATATTGCTGCTTTAAACACTTTTATCTCCCTTATCACTAGGTACATATCCTACAACCTTTTTACCAACATGTTCTCCAAAGAAGCTAATAAGTGGTCCTGCAAAGAATCCAAAGAAAAATGTTGCCACACCCACTGTTGCTCCAGTAAAATATCCTATTGCAATAGCTGTGCAATCATATACCATTCTAACATACCTGTATTTTATTTTTCCGTTTGATTTCATTTCAAAAACCTGACCTAATCTGTCCCACGGAGCTGCTCCAAGATCGCATGACATATAAATTCCGCAACCACAAGCTGCAATTAACACTGCAACTGATAACAATATAATTCTTAGAACAATTTTGTCCGCAAAATTTTCTGCATTAATACCTAACTTATCTGTCCAAAAAACATTAAACTCGATCATATATCCCAATAAAACCATATTAATAATAGCACCAATGCCAAAGCTTCTTCTATCAAACACAAAAATAATAGCAAATAATACTATATTAATCAATAACTGATATGTTCCTAAGCTTATTGGCAAATGACTGCTTACACCTAAGTTCATGCATGTAAACGGGTCAGTTCCAAAATCAGCTGCATACAAAAATGAAATTCCGAAACTTATAATATAATTACCAAGAAAAGCCATTATTACTCTTCTTATCAGGTTATTTTCTTTCCAATTCATATATATCCTCATATAACCTAATTGTTTAATATTAAGCTCTCAGATTATACATTCCTTTCTTTTTTATAAAAAGAACTGCTTAATTAAAAACAGTTCTTTTTATTATAATGTTTATCTTTGTCTATAAGTTTTGAAAGCTTCCAATACTACATCTATGTCCTCATCTTTCAACATCTTTGGTCCACCTGCAAGTAAAGTATTATAATATATATTAGCAACAAACTCTATCTGCTCTGCTATATCCATAGCATACGAAATGTTCCCTGCACAAGCCAATAATCCATGATTTCCCAATAAGCATGCATAATTGTCACCCATTGTTTCATATGCTGCCTCAGCTAATTCATATGATCCAATCGTTTTATATGGTGTACATGGAACTTCTCTTCCTGAATATGCAATTAAATAATGCATTGGTGGAATAGATTTACCCATTGTTGCAAGGGTAACAGCATATCTTGAATGTGTATGTACAACTGCTTTTATTTCCGGTCTTTTCTGATAAAAAATTCTATGCATATCTAATTCACTTGATGGCTTAGCTGTTCCTTCAACTTTTTCTCCTTCCGGTGTGCAAATAACAACATCCTCAGGGGTTGTCTTATAGTAATCCATGCCACTTGGAGATATAGCAAAAAGATTTTCTTTTTCATTATATATGCTTATATTTCCAAAAGTTCCTACAGATAAGTTTCTCTCTAACAATTGCTTTCCGTACTCTACAACCTGTTCCCTTTCTTCTTTTAATAACATATTGAACCTCCTTTAAAACTTTCTATACTTCTAGATCTTTTTCATTAACAATACGATTTGTAACACCTGTTTCAAAATATCTGTCTAGCTCAGCCATTAATAAAAATGGTGATTTTGGAACTGCATCTTCTGACATTCCGGCAATATGTGAAGTCAAAAGAACGTTATCCATTTTTATTAAAGGACTGTCTGATGGAATTGGCTCCTTTTTAACTACATCAAGGGCTGCTCCTTTAAAATATCCTTTCTGTAAAGAAGTAATAAGTGCATCTTCATCAATCAGACCGCCTCTTGCTGTATTAATAAAGTAAGCTGTTTTTTTCATTAATTTAAAATAGTCCTCATTTATAATCCCTTCTGTCTCCGGAGTTAATCTTAAATGTACTGAAACGATATCCGCTTTTTTAAATACATCCTCCATCGTTTCAACTTTTTTGATAAATCCAAGTCCCTGTTGAGCCAATCTTTCTTCTGACACAAAAGAGTCATAAGCAATAATTGATACTCCCAAAGCATTAAGTCTTCTTGCAATAGCTGCTCCCACGTTTCCTATACCAACTAATCCTACCAGATGACCATTGAACAGTTTAATCTGCCCTGTATTGTAATATTCATGCATCCATTGTCCATTTCTAATAAACTTATCAGATAAAGTAATATTTCTTGTAATGTCTAACATTAAACCAAGTGCAAAATCTGCAACAGGTTCTGCATTTCGAATCACATTAAATACCGGAATATTGTGATTACTTGCTTCCTTTACATTAATATGTTCTACTCCACCTCTTGAAGTAAGAATAAGTTTTAAATTCTTTCCCTTCTCAATTATATATTTGGGTATGGGAGAAAAATGTGTCATCACAATATCCGCATCAACTATTGCTTCCTCTAATCCTTCAGCAATAGGTGCTGCATCAGAGCCATGATTTTCCAGATTCTGCTGATTTTCTGCAAAATGTGTTTTGTCATAATCTCCCCAAAACAATTGCGTAATCTTGCCACAATTAATTTTACTCTTTTCCAATGACTCTACCATCACGTCTGTAGACACATACATATCCCCAATCACAACAATGTTTTGTGGTGATGAAATCAAATCCTTCATTCTGTTAGCACCTCCTATTTTTTTAAATCCATTTATATTTTTTACATGCGTTATAAATTCCATCCTCTAATACTTCATCTGTAACATATGTACTTACTTTCTTAACCGTTTCGAGACCTTGTCCTAAGCAAATTGATATATCTGCTCCTTTCATCATTTCAAGGTCGTTGTTAGAGTCTCCAAAAGCCACATAACCATCCATATTATAGTACTCTAACATTTTTTCTATCCCCTTCTTCTTATTTATTCCTTTATTAACCACGTCAAGATAATCATTTTGACCATGATATAATTCAATTTCCTCTATATCCTTAAACACAGATATATCACATCCACACGGAGCACACATAACCATTCCAAAAATATCATTTCCCTTATATTCTTCATATGGTGGCATATCCATATGAAAATATTCACATGCCGTTTTTGCATATTTAAAATATTCGTTAGCCATAACAGTTCTTTTTTCTTCCAAAAGCATCATATTATACTTTTGTTCATTAACTTTTTCTATTAATCTCCTAACTACATCTTTAGAGTATGCATAATTATAAAACATAACTCTTTCTTTGTTGTAAATGCCTTGTCCGTTAAAGCACACATATCCATCCCATGGAACGTCAAAAAAGATTGATGGATTAGCTTTATTAAATAAAGGTCTACCTGTAGATATACAAATTTTGTGACCATTTTCCTGTAGATTATGTAATGCTTCTATTGTTGATTCAGGTACTTTTCCTGTTTTGCTATCTACCAATGTATCGTCAACATCAAAAAATAATATTTTTTTATCGTATCTTTTGTCCATAGTCTTTTCCTTTAAAAAATATTTTTACTATCTCATATTTTGCCCAATTTGCTTTATACAAAAAATAATACCGCAAATACAACTGCACTAATCATTAACAAGCCACCAATAACTTTACAAATCTTTACTGTTTTCTTAATGTTTACTTTGTAGAAAGTTTCAAATGAAATAAATGGATATGGTAAAAAGAAAAATGCTATACCACCTAACATTTGTGAACAGCTTAATAACAATAAGTTTTGAATACTAAATAGCTGTGTAATAATATAAATAACACATGCTACAAATATAAGCATAAACATAGCTGTTTTTCTTTTTTTATCTTTTTGAATATAACTTTCAAGGGCTGCTTTACATTCGTCATTGCAAACCTTAAAGCTTCTTGTAACTGCCATTGCCCATTTATATTTATGTCCTAACTCATTTCCACAATAAACACACTTTGTCTGATCCTCAGGTCTTTCTGTATATTCTTTATCTAAGTTTAAAGCCATAACTCTTTCCTCCTTTAAAACAAATCAGGCAACTGTCTTCTTGGAAAAGCAGTCGCCCTTTTTGTACTTTGTTTTATTATTAAATTGTCATTTTTTATATACTTATAGCTGATATTTTGCTGCCTGATTTTCCATCCAATCAACGAATGTATATCTGTTCTTTTTGAAGAGAACATATAATACTACGTAAACAACAATGATAATTGCAATTGCAATATAGTTCTGGAACCAGAAAGCTGCAAATAAACCAACAATAAATGGATGACACAATACACCGAATGAAACAATTGATACACCTGCTGCATTGTAGTCTGCAAGGTTAACACCCTGTTCTATAGCAATCTGAGTCATTGCCGGACAGAACTGAGATACGATAATCATACCAAGTGAGAACCAAATTACATTCATAGCTACTGTCTTAGCAATATTACCATTTGATGTTGCACAGAATACTTCTGACATATATGGTAAAGCTACTAAGTCAGCCATAGGAAGAATAATATTTCCCGGAAGTACGAATGATAATATTAAAATTATTGGAATTGAAAGGATACCAGCTGCTAATGTGTTAGGTTCACCATAAGCTACTGCATCGTTAACTGATAAGTACCAGTCTCTATCTTTTCCTTTTTCAGCTGCTTTTGATTTGTAAGCATCTGTGATAATTGTAAAGGCACCTGCAAAGATACCCGCAACTCTTGGGAATACTGCCATAATAGCTGCTGTTGAAACTGCTGCTGTAATTATGCTACCCCAACCAGCTACTGTAGTAAGATCGTTAATATTTCCAAGGAAACCAATTAAAGCACCAACTACTAAACCGATAAACATTGGTTCGCCAAAAATACCAAGTTTCTTCTGTAATGTTGTTGCATTGATTTTAATCTTATCAAATCCAATCTTTCCAAGTATCCAGTTCATAATAACAGCAAATGGAAGTCCCTCTAAGTGGTGAGGAGCTGTCATACAGCACTGTGGATAATTGTAGAAAGTTGAAAATCTCTTAGCAAATGCTTCTGAGAATAATAAGATATAAAGTAACTGTACTAACATACAAATTAATGCGAATGCAAAACTCTTTGTATGGAAGTATACTAATGAACCCCAGATCATAAATGAGTAGTTATTCCAAAGATCTGATGCCATAAATACATCTGTAAACTTACATAAGAATAATACAATCTGTAAGATAATACAGATACCAATCCAGATAAGACCTACCTGAGTACCGTAAGCAATAACAGAAAATGCCTGCCAACCTACGTCTAAACAACTAAGTTTTACACCTGTACTGTCAACCATAGACTGTACTACCGGTGCTATAATACCTGAATAACTGTTAATAACTAATGAGAAACCTGTTAATCCAGCTGCACAAAGTAAAGCAGCTCTAAACGCTTTCTGTCCTTTACATCCCATAAATAATGCAATAATAAATAGCATTACAGGTACACAGAATGAAGATCCTAATGTTGAAAGAACATCTCCTACTGATTGAAAAAATTGAGCCATAAATTTTCTCCCTTCTTTAATTTAAATTAACGTTTACCTCTCGCTAATTAACCTTCTAAAATTTTTAGACAATCTTCGATTACCTGTTTTTCTGCCATTCCTGTTAACATGCCTACAGCGTTAACTTTTGGAATGTCGTAATCCTGATAAACCGGGCTAACACATGCGATAATATCATATTTGTTTCCCATAAGTTCTGTTTCAACACCACCCGGGCTTGTTTCAACAGTTGTACAATCCCAACCAGCTTCTCCTAACTGGTCTCTTAACTTATTAGCTACCATGTTTGAGCTAACTGTTCCTGATCCGCATACGCATAAAATTCTGCAAGTTTTCATTTTACGTATCTCCTTTCGTTTCATATTTTTTCTAGTCCTCTAAGCCAATATGCTTATAAGCGACCTTATAAAGTTCCTCGTTTGTTGTTGCATCCTTAAATTCCTTTGCAATCTCCGGTTTTTGAAATACATTCATAACTTTTGATAAAGTCTCCAGATGTTGACTAGGATCTGTAATTGCCATCATAAATAACATTTCTGCCTCAACCGGTTGATCTTCCGTTCCCATATGCATGAATGTTACTGGTTTTGCTAGCTTTGCTACACAAACGCCGGATTTATATACATGTGGTGGATCTGTGTGTGGCATTGCCACTCCCATATCCGCCAATTGTAATCCTGTTGGATATACTTTTTCCCTTGCAACAACGGCATCAATGTAAGTATCTTTTACAAATCCGTTATCTAAGAAAATCTGACCTACTTTTCTAATTGCTTCTTCTGATGTTTCTGCCTGAACATCAACCGCTATTAATTCTGGATATATTGAATTCATACTTTCTCCTTTTTGTTTTGTTATTCTCTTTTGTGTTTTTGTTATTTTTTCTTATATTTTACTGTTTTCTCTTTTGTAATTTTGTTATTTTCTCTTGTACTCTTATTGTTTATCTCTTGTAAATTTATTATTTTCTTCTATTTTTTTAAAATCGTTATTTCTATCTTTTACATTATTTCACGATATTGTCATTTTTTCACAATATGATATACTGTGTTATAAAAGAATAAATGTCTTAAACTAAAACAATATCTTAATCAGAAAGGATAACTTATGAACAATCATGAAAGTTTACTAGTTCATGTGGCCCAATTATATTATCATCAAAATCTTAATCAAAGTGAAATATCTAAAATAGTAGGTTTGTCCAGACCAACTGTTTCACGAATGCTTGAAGAAGCTCGCGAAGTTGGAATAGTCGAAATAATCGTACACGATCCTATAAGAAAGAATCATGACCTGTCAGCACGTCTTCGTGATCAACTTGGTCTTAGAGAAGCTTTAATCATCTCCGGTAAATACCAACACGATGTTGCTTTAGAAAAATGTGCTAATGAAGCTGCACAATTCGTTTCTTCTATATTAGATAATAATATGTCAATTGGTTTTTCCTGGGGGCGTGCTATTCGTGCCGTATGTAATGCCTTCCAGTCTAGTGAATACTATAACGTAACTGTTGTACAGATGGCCGGTTGTCTTAGTGTCGGAGATCCAACCTATGACGGACTTGAACTTGCTACCACTGTAGCTCAAAAATTCAATGCCTCTTATACTAATATTGTTTCTCCTGTCTATGTAGACCATATGTTAGTTCAACAGGCTCTTTTAGCTGCTCCTCAGATTAAAAAAGCTTTAGCTGCTACCCGTAATTTAGATATTGTTCTTACCGGTGTCGGTACTTTAGATGATACAAATGGTTCATCTTATCTCTTTACAGGTTCCGAAAACGACTTAAAGTTGGCTAAAGAGTACGGGGCTGTAGGACACGTTTTAGCAAGATTAATGGATAAAGACGGTAACGAAGTAACATTTCCGAATCATTATCCTATTGCTGCCCCTTTAGAAGCTCTTAGGGAAGCAGATTGGTCAATCGGTATCGTAGCCTCAAAGAAAAAGGCTTTGGCTACACTTGCTGCCATTAAAGGTGGCTACATCAATTGCCTTATTGCCGATGAGTCCTTAGCTTTAGAATTATTAAAACTAACCAAATAACATTTACTCTTTATATAACATCTATCTCTTTCCTATAAGGGACAGGTGTTATTTTTTTCTATATTTAGTTTTCAATTTTCTATTTTGATTTTAATCGTTTGTTTTCCTATTCTAATTCTTCATCAATAGTTATAACCCACTTAGCACCTTCGCCTTTAGCCATTCTGTCAAAGCCATCTCTCCAGTTTTCGAGGGTTACAAAGTTCTTTGCAGTTTTTTCAGGTACTACCTTTCCGTCTGCCATTAATTCTAATGCCTTAACCCATGATGAAGGTTTCTGACTTCTTGATCCAACATAATTAATTTCTTTATGAAGAATCCAGTCTGTGCAAATTTCAACTTTTGATTTTGAGAAAACTCCCATCTGTACCACAGTTCCTTTTCTTCTGCAAAGATCAAGGGCTGTATTTGCTGCAACAACAGCGCCTGAACATTCAAAACACTTATCTGCGCCTTCGTTGTTTGTCATTTCCATAACTATTGACTTTAAGTCCTGTGTCATTTGGTCAACTGTAACATCTATTCCACATTCCTTTGCGATTTTAAATCTCTCAGCATCATTTGTTAATCCAGCCATAATAACTGTTGCTCCGCATCCTTTTGCAACCTGTGCAACCATCTGTCCAATTGCTCCCGCTCCAAATACAACGCAGATATCTCCAGGCTGAACATTTCCTTTTTCAATTACTGCATGAACACCACACGCTAATGGTTCTGTAAGAGATGCTGATAATAGCGAAACATTATCCGGTAATACATGAACACTTTCTTCTCTCGATACAACATATTCCGCCATTGATCCGTTAATCTGTGTTCCAATACCCTGTCTATTACCACAAAGATTATAATCCTTGCTTGCACACATCGAACAATGTCCACATGTTGTAAAAGTAGTTTCGCTTGTTACTCTATCTCCCACTTTAATATTTTTTACATCTGGTCCAACCTCAGTAACAATTCCCGAAAATTCATGTCCTAATATAACAGGAGGTTTTGTGCTTCCGTATTCACCTCTAAATGCATGTAAATCAGTTCCACAAATTCCCGAGTACGCAATTTTGATTTTTACTAAATCTCTTTCTGCCTTTGGTTCTTCCACTTCTTTATAAACCATGTTGTCAAAACCGACCTCTGTTTTTACTACTGCTTTCATATTGTCTCCTTTGTAATAATACATAACTCTTTAATGTATTTCATAAGAATAATATTTGTGTTTACCTTTTGCATTTGTTCAAGTTGGTGCACATTTGTATCGCGTTAATCTTAATATAACACCCTTTGGTGAAAATTACAACACTAAATATTTATCGAAATGTTTTTTTGTGAATTTTCACCAATTTTTCACACTGTTTCTCATTTAAAAAGCTGTTTCTTCCTTTTTAATGTAAAAACAAACTTTCAAAAAAACTGCTAAAAAGTGTTGACAATTTAGTTGTTGAATGAATATAATTAAGTTAGCATTTGTTCAGGTAGACGAAATTTTGTAAATTAATTTGATTATTTGAAAGGAGTATTATAATGACACAAAAAGCTACAATTGATGAAATTCAGAAAGTTGCCAATAAGATTAGAAAGCAAATTCTGGGTGTTGCACTTGAAAAAGGTGGTTGCTACTTATCTCAGGCTTGTTCTTCAGCTGAGATTGTTGCCAGCCTTTATATGGAAATAATGAACTTAGGACCTTCAACAGGTAATCCTGAGCCAATCCCATTCCCTGGAGTTCCGGGACCGGATAATATGGATTATCCAAAGGGAGCATATTACAATGGATGTTACAAACCAACTAAGCCTGGTATGTTTGTTGGATGTGATGCTGACAAAGATCGTTTCTTTGTTTCATGTTGTCACTATGCATCAGTTATCTACTGTGCATTACAGGCTACAGGTCGTATTTCAGAACATGCTATGGATAAATTCAACGTTGACGGTTGGAATATGGAAATGATCGGTGCTGAACATTCTCCAGGATTCGAAAATACAGCCGGTTCATTAGGACAGACAATCTCAATCGCTGGTGGTACTGCTCATGCTCGTAAGATGAGAGGTGATACCGGTAAAGTATTCGTTATGCTTGGTGATGGCGAATTGCAGGAAGGTCAGACTTGGGAATTTGTTGAATCTGCTGCTTTCTATAAATTAGATAATATGGTAATCGTTAGTGATTATAACTGTCAGCAGGTAGAAGGTGCTACTGACAATCAGACATGTGTTTCTAATATGGCTGATAGATTTAATGCATTCGGAGCTAAATGTGTTGAATGTAACGGACATGACATTCAGGCAATTATAGATGCTTGTAATGTTGAACACGAGGGAAAACCTTTAGTAGTTCTTTGCAAGACAAGTGGTACAACAATGATACCACCTCTTGAGAAAAAGAAACCATTCTTACATTTTGTACGTATTCCTAAAGACTCTCCGGATAGAGCTGAATACGAAAGAATTTATGAGGAATTATAGAGAAGGGAGTTAAGAAATAATGAAAATAGAAGTAAACACACATGAAAGATGTATGCTTGATTTTGCAAACAAACATCCAGAAACATTAGTATTATCAGCTGACTTAGGAACTTCCTGTGAAGTTAAGAAATTCAGAGCTGAGAAACCGGACCAGTATTTAACAATGGGTATTGCTGAGCAGAATATGTGTTCATGGGCTGCAGGTTTAGCTCGTGAAGGTTACCGTCCTTTCTTACACACTTTCTCAGTTTTCCTTTCACGTAGAATTTTAGATCAGGTGGAAATGAGTGTTGCATACCCTAATCTTCCTGTTACATTTGTAGGTTTTGTACCTGGTATTACTACTCCAGGTGGAGTAACACATCAGTCAATCAATGATGTTGGTATTATGCGTACAGTACCAAATATGGCCATTTTTGATGTTGGCGACGCTACAGATATTGAAGGCGTTTTAGATTTAGTATATGAATGGAATGGTCCTGCTTATATCAGAATGCTTCGTAAGGAAGTTCCAAGATTATTCCCAGCAAATGAGCCTATGGTATTTAATAGAGCCAGAACAATTACAGAAGGTGATGATGTTCTTATCCTTTCATCATCAATCTGTACAGAAGAAGCTATGCGTGCTACAGCTGCTTTGGAAGACAAGGGTGTATCAGTTCAGCATATGCATGTTTCAACATTAAAACCATTTACAGATCCTACTATTGTAGAAGCTCTTAAGAAATGTAAATATGGTGTTGTTACAATGGAAAATCATTATAATATCGGTGGTTTAGGTTCAGCAGTTGCTGACTTAATGGCTGAAAATGGAATTGGTAAGAAGTTAATTAAGATTGGTCTTAACGGTTACGCACATGGTGCTTCAAAGATGTACTTAATGACAAAATATGGTATTGATGCTATGAACCTTGTTAAATCTGTTGAAGAACTAATTGGTAAAGATCTTGGTATCAAAGAAGATGATCTTGACAATCAGCGTTTCGTAGACTTTTTGGAAGTGTAATCTAAGGAGGATAAAAATGAGCATGTTTTTAGAAGAGAAGAAAAAAATTATAGATGCAGGTATTAAACTTGATAGATATGGTCTTATTTCATTAGCAGGTGGTAACGTGTCCATGAGAATGCCTACCGGAGAAATTCTGGTTACACCTTCAGGTATGATTTATGAAGATATGGAGCCTGATGATGTTTTAGTAATGGATATTGATGGAAATATTATTGAAGGAACAAACAAACCTTCATCTGATACACCTGGTATATTATATATTTTCAAACATCGTCCTGATGTTATGGCTACAATTCATACACATCAGCCATATGCTACAGCTATTTCTCTTATTCAGAAAGAATTCAGAGCTGACCTTACAACTGTAGGCAATGCCTGTGGCGGTAACGTTGCAGTTACTGAATATAGTTCACCAGGATCAGTTGAAATGGGAATGGACGTAGTTAAGTACTTAGGGGATAGCCTGGCAGTTATTTTAGCACATCATGGTGTAATGACAGTCGGAAAGAATTTGAAACAGGCATTAACAGCTGCTGTTTACTTGGAAGAAACAGCAAAAGGCTATTTAGCTGCCAGAGCTTGTGGAGAAATCGAACATTTATCAGATGAACAGATTAAACAGACTGTTGAGATTTACAAATATGTAGGTCAGGGTACAGCCGATATGCCTGAGGGTTTAACTGACAGAATTAAATAAATTATAGACTATGAAATAGAATCTGTAACTATACACTCTATGATAAGTTATGGAGCTGTAAGTTCATAAAATGGATTTGCAGCTCTTTTCATATATCTAACTTATATAAATACCCATATCAAAAGCGCCTGTATGATTAACAGGCGCTTCTTCATTTACTATATTAAACTTGAATTCCTTAAATTAAAAGCTAATAATATTCTTAATAACTTCTGCATCTACTTTATATGGGCAATTAGCTAATTTTCTTTGATTAGAAAGGATTAACTCTCCTGTTTTGTCTAAAAGTTCCTGTGGAAATTTTTCATATCCACAAGCCTTCTTATAGAATTTGGAAAATTCTTCTACTGTTTCAAATCCTGCTGCCTTCAAAACAAATTCTTTATCCTCATCTGTAGCTTCATTAATATAACCAGGCAAAAAATATCCAACTGCTTTTCCATGAGGAATTCCTAATTCATAGGTAATAGGATAACTTAATCCATGTGGAAGAGATGTTCCTGCGTGAGCAATGCACATTCCCGCCAACGTTGAAGCATACATCATATTGTGGAAATCCTCATCTGTAGCTTCTCTATTTCCAAGTAACACATCTTTAAATTTACTCCATGCTTCTAAGCCTTCTTTTGCAAACATCTTACTATATTCGGTTGCATTATTGTTAATACAGCTTTCGACAATATGAGCTAATGCATCAATTGCTGTGTCACAGATTACTTTCAAAGGTGCGTTTTTAATATATTTTTCATCAACTAAAGCCATCCTTGGAAATATTCTATGAGACATTGATTTTTTAGTTTTCTCATTATGCACCGTTAAAACTGCTACAGTTGTAACTTCCGAGCCTGTGCCACATGTAGTTGGTACTTCTATAACCGGCAAAGATTGTGAATTGGAAACTGACTTGTATAAGAAATCCTTATTTTCATTCTTATAGTAAATCATTACTCCTATCGCTTTTGCCGCATCCATTGGAGAGCCTCCACCAATACCTATTATAAAATCACAACCTGCTTTAACACCTATTTCTCTGGCCTCCATTACAGTTTCTACAGATGGGTTTTCCTCTACGCCATCATAAACTGTATATTTAATATTCTTAGATTTTAAAGCATTTATTACATCATCTAAAGAACCGTTCTTTTTTGAAGAATTCCTGCCTGTTACAATTAAAGCATTTTTGCCCATCTGAGCTATTTCATCTGCATGATTATGTACACAATTTTTTTCCTGATATACTAAAACTGGAAGATTAAAACGCATTATACCACCTTTCTGCGATAAATAATTTTATTATTTACGATATAATCTGTTCTGTTTTTTATTTGAAATTAAGTAAATAAATTTTTCCAAATTTCTTTATTTATTGCAATAATATTTTACCATATTAAAGATTTTTTTTCATTAAAATAAAAAACTCAATCTTTATTTTTAGATTCAGAGCTTTTTATTTTACTCAATCATATTCAATATTTTTCCGTCTCTAAGCAAAATTTGAAATTTAATCTAATTTTAATCCACTAAGTAAACTTCCTAGAGAAGTTCCAATGCTTTCAACTTCCTGCATGTTGTTTTTGATTTCCTCTTCTTCCTGAATTCTTTTTTCTTCCAACAAATCTTTAATGCTTAAACTTATCTTTCCACCATCATTTTTAATGACTTTTGCTTTCACAATCTGTCCTACTTCGAGAGCCTCTTTCGGAGATTTGATATGATTCATGGAAATCTGTGAAATATGCACCAGACCTGTTACATTGTTTCCTAAATCTACAAAAGCACCATATGGCTGAATAGATTCTACTTTTCCTTCAACAACAGAACCAACCTCTATCTTTGAAACGGCCATCTCACGCTGTGCCTTTCTGGCTGCTTCACTTTCTTCACGAAGAATTTCTCTGGCGGATAAAACAAGTTTGTTTCTTTCCATATCTGCTTCAATAACACGAACTCTTATATCTCTGCCCAGCCAATCCAGAGTATCCTCAACATGATTAATGTCTAATCTGCTGACTGGAATAAATCCACGCACACCTTCTACTAAAGCAATCACACCTTTATTTACAATTCCTGAAATTGTAACCGGCAGAATAGTTCCTGCTTCCTTATATTCATTAATCTTTTCCCATGCTAACAAAGTATCGGTATCATACTCTCCATTTCCCATATGTGCATAAGACTCTTCTAATGCCTGTCCTAAATCTTCCATTCTTTCTATTTCATTTTCTGCTACATTGTCTCTTGTTTTTTCATCCATTGTGCTTCTCCTTTTCACAATTTTTTATTTATCTAAAGTCATTGTACCATATTCTCATATAAGGTGCAAAAAGGAGTTCGTTATTGTCAATCCATATTTTCCATAAAATAATAATTTATCGGGTTAGCATATCAATTTCGTCTTATACAGTATAAACAAAAACCTCAACAATTAATTTTTTATCAATGACAATATTTCAAGAGCCAATTAAATCAATGACTTTAGCCCGACTTTTCGTGTAAACCACCCAATCAGTCTCTGTGCAAATTTTAAATTAACTATTACAATAACAATTCCTATGATAATGCATAATACGCCATCCCACCACAGATTGTTTACTGTAGTAAAACATTTATATAAAATGAAAAGCCCTCTGTTGAAAAATCTTTATGTGAGTTTAACATACTGGGGCATTTCTTTTCTAATGTATCTTTTTTATTTTTTAGCCACATTCCAAACCCTATTTTTTCTTCCATGTCATGAAATATAAAAATAAGTGGGAAAAACCATATGTATTCTTTTAACATTTTTCTTCTCCATTGCACAGCATTGTATATGTTGCTAAAAACATTAACATATGTCCCATACTCTCAAATGCAACTGAAATGTCATTGCACCATACAACCGGTATGCATTTCATAATTTCGCATAAAATCAATCCTCCCAACGGTTGAAAACATACCATCCATTTTGGCAATGCAAATCGTCTGGTAACAATTAAATAAATTATAACAATCGACATTCCAACATCCATAATTAAGTAATAAACCATAAATGGTATAATTATGTACATTCCAACCTGATTTGTTATTTCTGCAGCCTGTTCAAATGTATTTTCCTGTCCATAAACCGTCTTGAAAATGATTGGCAATAAGCAACACATAACATGGATAAAAAATACAGATATTAATCCTGCTACCGAACTTATTTGAAACAATCGATTCATTCCTAAAGCATGCCCCTGTGGTTTTCTTTTACAGGCATCTGCTACTATTTCTCCTAACTTCATAAGTCCAATCCAATATAAAGGCATTGCCACTGCGGTCAAAAGTATTGACATCTCAAATCTCCACATAGACATTTTAGGCCAATTTGAATTAACGAATACACCAACTTCTTCATTGCCACTTCCTTTTACATCCAAAAGCCAATCACCAATCATGAATAATGCCATTGAAACTATTCCTAATACTAATGCTCTCTTATTCTTTTTTTCCATTTTTCCTCCTCTTTTTGTAACCAATTTTAGAAGAAAATTGATTATCTGCCTGCAGCCGGTTATCTTCTCGGATGAAAGTCTCCAAATCTATCCATAGTACAAATTACGACATGCTTATAAATAACATGCAGTTCAAGTTAGTTTTGCCTAACTCTTTTATGTTAGTCGAAATTACATTGTTTGTCAAACAATTCTAATAATTTGCTCAAAACAATTCTAATAATTTACTCAAAAAGATAAGGATTTTCGCTATTAATAGTTTAATACATATATATCCAAAGAAATGTTTGTCTTATAATATCTTTTATCTTTATTATACAACAAAAGACTCAAGGTCAACCTCAAGTCTTATTGTCAAGTGTGTATATCTGATTTTTTATATATTTAAATTGATTATTTTTTGTGAATACCAAATCTGATATAAACTTTTCAAAAGGAATTATAATTTACATTAAAAAAGACAGATTTTTTAATCTGTCTTATAAATAAATATTATTTTACTAATTGTACACACCAATCTTGTGGAAAACCTATATGCTTTAACGATATATCATGCTCATATTCTTCCACAATTGAGTTTAATTCAACCAAAAATGAATTATTCCACTCATCTTTGTCTGGATACAACAACTTTAAAACCAATATTTGTGAAAATAATTTTCTATTTCCAGATAATTCCATTTCCTTTGGTATTTTAGGCAATGCTGGAAAAGACCAATAATATAATCTTGAATAATGAGCACATCTGTTTCTTAACTCCGTAATACATCTTAACCAACTTTTTAAACATGACACAGAGGTTTCATATAACGCTTTTGCTATATGCTTCTGATCTACTGATAGCATATCAGCATAAAAGTACGATAACATTCCCATTGAAAAGAACTCAACTATAACCCATATAGGAAACTTTCCGTTATGTTTTTCATTATGATGTTTAACAACCAATGTTCTCTTATTTTCTTCAATACATACCTGAATCAAATTCTTAAATTTTTCATCGTTATGCTTTTCATTATATATGTCTGCATTCATATAGCCTAAAGCACCATGGTTATGTCCACTGTAATAAGCTAACTGCGTTCTCAAATATATTTCATATTCTACACCTGTTTCCTCAAGCACTTCTCTTTTTACTGCCTGCTCAGATGTTTCTCCAACATGAACTCCACCACCGATTGAGTAATAATAATTGTCTATTTCATTTCCTGCAAATAACGCACAATCTTCTTCAATTATTATTGCTGCTGCACGATATCTAAACCATTTATTTTCTCTTGTAAATCCACAATCATGCATATTCTTTCTCCTCTAACTCAGTGACTATATGTAATTTGTCTAAATCTTTCTTATAGGATGTCTAATAACCGTTTTCCATTTTTCCGGAACAACCTTTCTTGCATCAGATAAATATATTTCATGATGTAATCTGTCCAAATTTCCTTTACGAATTACTCTTCCGCACATTCTATTTCATACTCAAAATATTTTTCTTGAAACTTGACCTGTTCTTCTATCTGTTCCTTAGAATATAGTTCATCTTCAAGACATACGTTTTCAATATCATAGTACTTCAATCTCATTAAAATCTGCACCACACTATCAGGCAAATTTTCCTTTAACTCATCAATTGCTACATTAGTTTTTCTAAAAACATCGCAAAACATTCCTGCATAAATGACACTTTCTTCCGCTTCCATTTGCACTAGCAACAAAGATACATTTAATAAATGCGTTACATAATCATCACCCGAGTATCTTTTTCTGTCTCCATATATACTCTGACAGAAATTGTAGACCTTATTTAATTTTTGATTATCATATCCATGCTCTATCATTTTTTCGCACAATACTTTGAATAGTTCTTCTTTTGATAAATGTTCATCCATTATTTTATAAAAGTTGCAATTGCTCATATCTCTATCTCCAAAATGTATTATTTCTAATTTCATTGCATACAAGAGTGAAGGTGAAAAACCATAATAACTTTTGAAAGCTTTAATAAATCCGCTGTGCGATTCCCAGCCATATTCAATTGCCACATCGAGAATTTTGTTTCCATTTAAGATTTCTCTGGTTGCTTTAATGTGGTGGATTTTACTCCACCACACCACATCTACTTATTTCTGTGCAACGATTAAATATCTATGAATAGTTCCCTGCACTTTTCCATACTTGTCTATTATGTCTTGCATTTTTAGCAAATTCTCATAACACTTGCTCACTGAAAAATTTGGAAACTCCCACTCAATAATATGTGCAAACCATACAAATGCACCTATATCATAAAATGTTATAGGTCTGTATGTTTCTTCGGCTCTGATTATTTTAAAACCAGCCTCTTCAAACTTTTTCCTTTGAACCGTTAGGTTCATATTGGGAAATGGTTTGGGTATATCTGGTAAAACCATCTGAACTAAGTCACGTTCATTATTTTCTCCAACCTGCTCTGTTATAAAAATACCATCTTTTTTCAATAACCTATATATTTCATCCTGTTCAAATTCTCCATGTCGATTTATCATCAAATCAAACATTTCATCTTCAAACGGAATATTTTTAGGATTCGAACATTCTTTGAAATTAATACCTAGCGGTAATAATCTTCTTTTGCAAAGTTCTACATTTGGTTTATAGCCCTCCGTCACAGCCGTTTTGTCATATGGATGATTCAGAGATAACAAAAATTCTGCACCACCTGTATCGTAATCCATTATCTGCTTTGAATTATCAAGATAACTTCTTACAATTTCTTCATAACTCCAAGGTAAATCATTTTCTACATCATATCGTCCTTCAATATTCGAAAAATCCCACCCTTGAATCTGTGCAACCTCTTCTTCTCTTTTCTATATATTGTATAATTCCTTTTTATTCATATTTACTGCTTTCCTTTCAAATAAATTCATAAAGGGTGCAGTCCAACAACATAAGCTTTTGCCTCTAATTAACCTCAATACAATCTGTTGTCAGTTTTAGAACTGCACCGAGTATTTAATTCGTCTCATCACCTTAGTATGCTTCATTTATCTATCTCCTTAATTTATTTAGCAAATTTTCAGGCCATTCGTCGCCTTCATCTAAGTTATTATCCATAAGCCACTTGTCTTCTACTGAGATAATTTTTTTCTCATTATTTTCATTTACAAGCGTAACTGTCACCTTTGGATTTTCACTTTCAGAATGTTCTTCACATCCATAATCGCCATCAAATATATGCTTAATTTTCCACATTTTATTAATCCGTTCCTTCAATTATTGTACCTGTCCACTTCACTCTGAATCCATGTCATAATTACATCTACCAAATAATCCTGCTGAATTCTGCTTAATTCTTTTCCCGGCTGAATTTTATGCCACTTTCTGATACACTCTCTGCAGCATGTAGCTGTTGCATGCTGAGCAACAAACACCGGATGTCCTTTTGTTGGAGTCTGCTTTCTGTCATTAGGAATAAATGCAGGAGCTTCTCTTTTAAAAATAATTTCAAAATTATTAATATTTTTATGCTTCTATATTTGCTTAACATACAATAAACGGTTAACTCAAATAGGATTTTACTACTTCAAAAACATTCAAATATCCATTTGCATACATATGCACACCGTCAATTGCATACTCTGGTTTTTGTTCTCCATTTTCATTAACGAGACCTGCATTGCAGTCAATATAATAGCATTCATATTTATTTGCGATTTCTTTCAAATGCTCATTGCACATTCGAATATTTTCAGAAGTTCTAAGCTTCATCCATTGAATTGCCTCTTCTGTATGCCAAGGCAAATGTAAATTTGCAGGATAAAATGCCATTATATAAATTTCTGCATTAGGAATACTATCTTTTGTAGTTTCAATAATTTTGCAAAAATTGTCCATCAGATGTGACATCCACTTATCTCCATATCGTGCTTCCGTAATATCATTTGTTCCTATATTGATAAATATCTTCGATGGTTCAAGGTCTAAAAGCAATGTATTAATGTTTTCCAAAAACTCATCTGTATTCAATCCACCAACGCCTCGATTATAAATTACCTCATCAAATCCTTTACTTCTTGCAATTTCACAAATAGGAAACTGTTCCATCAGTGATGAACCTGTAAAAAGAATTTTCCCCTTTAATACGTTCTGATTTAAATAATCAAAATTTTTAATTTTTATCATCTGCTCATTATTCATTGTAATACCCTCTCTTTTTATAATTGATTTTTCCTCTATCAACTAAGCCGGCAAATTATATCGTTATATTTGTCTGTATGAATTTAGGTTTATTTTCAATTCTGCCTCAGTATATGGTTCTTATTCAATTGATGCTTTTTCCGATAATCTATTTCACAACAACTCTTTTTCCATTTTCAACTATAACTATCTGAAATTTACTTTAAATTTATTCTTTATTCACTTTGTTATCAACAGCCTGCACCAATAATTTATATCTTTTTAGTGTGTCGGCATTCTTTCCACAGTACTCTCGTTTTACAAGTTCATTATTGCTATAATCTACATAAATATCATATAAATCAAATTGGTCACTTGTTAAATCAATATAGTGTTCGTTAATTTTATTGAAATAATGAGTACCACCACCTGAAACTCTTATTTTATGAATTGTGCCTCCAAACATATCATAAACCAGCGTTGCTGTTATTGCACACTGTCCATATGTAGGATCATTTTCCTGGTCATACTCTTTTTGACAGCTTGGATAAGCTGTTTCTCTACACCAAACATCAAGTAAAATTTCAAACAATTCATCAATAGTTTTTATCTTGCAATTATTTCCATTTTTTCTATGTATTTTTTTTGTGTATTCATTTCCGAAATATGAAATATTTCGTCCCGATTTTGTTTTAAACATTTTCTATTTCCTCTTTCTTTTATAACCATATTTTCAATTCCCAAATGTCTCTTACTGAGATATTCCTTCAGAACAGTTGGAAATGAAAAAATAGTAAAAATCTATGTATAATATCATCTTGTCCAACAACATTTTTATATTTGCTGATTTTATTCATAATTTTTTTTGCTAACCCGCCTATTTCTATGCTCATATATTATCACACTATAAAATTTTTTAACTTACATAATATAATCAAAAATCTCTACATTGCCTAGATTTTTATACTTTTCCACACTTCTTGCAACATCTTCTTCATTGTTAAATTCCGGTATTCTTGGTATACGAATGTCAATTTTTTCTTTTCCAACTATTTCGCTTAGCATTAACATATTTTTGTATACTTTTCTGCCATCTACCCGAGTATATTTTTTGTAAATATCCCAATTTCCATCTTTTATGTCTACAATCCATTTATCAATATTTGGAGTCAAAATTTTTATGTTTTCCCATGAATCATTTAAGCTAGTTTCTATTCTTATTTGCCATTTTTTTGGAATTAATTTACACACATCAAGAATGTATTTATTTTGTAATAACGGTTCTCCTCCACCAAAAACTACTCCTCCACCTGTAGACACAAAATATATATCATCTATTGACAAAAATTCTACCAATTCTCTCGGACTTGCACTTACTCTATAAGTTTTTTCTTTGGTGCACTGAGGATTAATGCAATATTTACACTTTAATTTACACCCCCAAAATGCCACAAGAGTGGTTATTCCTTCACCGTCAGTATTGACTCTTAATCTGTTTATACTCATTATTTTTGAATCGTAATATCCACCCATATTTTTTGCTCCTTACTTTATCACTTTCATATTATCTTTAATCAACTTTAAATTCCAGATATTTAACATTTTTTAGTTTTTTCACTCTCCTATTTATCTGCTCCGCTTCATAATCACAAACCTCACAGGTTCCTGCACATATTTCACTAATATTTGAACAATCCATAAATTCAAAGTCAATTCCATTTAACTTTGAGAACTCTTTTCTTATATTTCTTAAAGTTTTACATAACTTTCTGCCATCATCCCTATGTGGCAAATTGCATACCGTATCTAAATCTCCAAAACCATATTCTATACTGTCTTCTACTCCATTCTTTTTCACAAATTTAATAAATTCTATTGCTTGTGTGTTGTTCAAAAACTTAAATAAATTTTTGTATTTTTTTAATTCTTTAACATCTATTCGTTGAGAACTCCAAGTACCTAATCCATCCACTGAAAATTTAATTTCAAGTTTTTTAAAATTAGTGCTTAATGCTAATCCTTCTGAAATATGTTCGAAATCATTTTCCAATATAACTTGTTTTGTTTCCTGAACTAATTCTTCATACAACTTTTCTTCTATTTTAAATTCTTTTCTTATTATTTCATCATTTTCTATATAAACATATTTGCATATTCCATTAGTCAAAATTTTTAAATAGCATGCAAAAAAATTTGAATTATGTTCTATTTCAATGATGGACTCTCCTTTTCTTACTTCAGCTAAAAGTCTTACTGTATTTATCTCATACGATATAAAACTTAAAACCTTGTTCATTGCATAATCATGTATTTCAAACGGCAAAGCTAATATAATTGCCTTTTCACTATTTTGATTCAAAAATACAATTATGCTTTCCACCATCTGACGTATATTTATATATTTACAGATTTCTAAACCAGCTATTTCTACAGTATCATCTGATTCTGCAATACCTTCAAGCCAAATATGAATATTCTCATCTTTTATTAATTTGTAATTTTGCTCCTCTTTTGCAATTCCCTTATGCCATACTGATAGCGAAAATCTGCGCAACGCATCATTATTTTCACGCTCAACTTGTTTGCAATATTCATCTAAATAATATTCGTCCATTTTCCCTCACTGTTCTTCTGCCTGCTCTTATATATATTTCTGTACTGCTTCATCTGTGAAATTACCAATTGTTTCTACATAATAACCTCTTGCCCCAAATACTTTATCCCATTTACTTTGCAATTCAGGATGTCTATCGTAAAGTATTAATGTACTTTTTCCTTCTAAGTATCCCATAAAATTTGCAATACTCATTTTGGGTGGAATAGCTACGTTTAAATGAATATAATCTACACAAACTGCTGCTATAATATCCACACCTTTGAATTTACATAATGTGTTTATTATTTCTCTTACATCATTACATATTCGAATATTTGTTATATTTTGAACCAAACATAATTCTTTAATCCCACCCAATCTGTAAACAATGTTTCCATTTTTTCCTTATCTTTTTCTTTTACTGCCATTTCTATTTCTTCCAGAAAGAAAAGTAAAAATCTATGTATCATATCATCTTGTCCAACAACCTGTTTATATTCACTAATTTGATTCATAATCTTTTGATACTTGCTGTCACTGTATTCTTCAAACGAGTTCATACTTGCAAACGCCAATATCTTGCTATACATCCTATTTATTGAAGATTCTAATTTTATATTTTTTTCTCTATCACACTCAACTAATTTATTTTTTAAATTTTCAATTGTTTTATCACAAGCTTCGATTATTTCTATATTGCCATTCTCATATTCGCTGAAAGTATTTGAAATTAAATCATTATTTCGACACAATAAAGTTGTATAACATTCCCTGTCTAATTTACTGGTAGAAGCTACTCTATACTTTTCCAATGTCTTTCCAGATTCATCAACATATTTATTCTTAACGATATCAATCAGCCCAATTAATATTCTATTTTTATTATATTTACAATTTTGCATATCAAATAAAATATCATTATTCAATTGTCCAATAATATTCTCAATAAACTCAAGTGTTAATTCATAATTAATGTAACCACAGATTCTTTTGCCATTACTATTTTTAATAGCAAATCTGACTATTCTGTCTGAATCTGTCCTAATCATTCCACTCATTGTTCTTCAAAATTCTTCAGACGTGGAAAACAGTTCTGCAAAATTGGATGCAATTTTGAATACTTTTAAATACTCGTCTCGATTTTCGCTGTTTAATGAACACAGTTCCACATTATCTCCTACTATGCAATTATCATTCTGCACAACATCCCTCCTTTTATTATTTTTCGTTTTCTAAAATTTTTATTCCCGATTTCTATTGAATGTCATATATTCACTTCAATTTTGTTCTTCCACTCACATTTATTATATCATGATATAAACCTAAAAAAATAAGATTATTTTTCACTAACCTAGTGTTTTATTTATTTTTCTAGTATTCTCTATACTTTTCTATTTTAGCCCAATTCTTTTAAACCAATATGTACCACACAATTATATTTTCTTCTATATGGTACACATATCCAGCTTGCTATCACTCAACTTACTCACTTTTGTACCATATATGGTTATTTTCATATATATGGTACAGATTTCTTCTTATTTAAGCCAGACAAAATCTCTATCTGTACCATATAAGAAAATTTCATCTACTATGGTACAAATATCCTCTTCTTTAATTAATTTCTCGCACCATTGGTGCGAGTCTTATATTTTTATCTTTTAAATAGTACAATATTTTTTATTTAGACATTAATTCGTACATCCTAATTTTTGAACTGCTATAAAATATTTTATTAATAGAACGTTGTTCCCTTATTCGCATACATTTTTATTTCATTATTTTAATATTTAATAAATATTTCATAGCAATCCAATTTAGTTATTAACGAAGAATTAAGCAAACTCTTCTTTTAAAGTTGGTCCATTTTATCCGGACCAACTTTGGACCAAATTCGGTCCAACTTTTGTGATTAGTTATGATATTATGCAATAAGTTGTGTATTCTCATTGGACAAGAAAATTTTTATTTAAGTACCTGATTAATAATCGCCAAGCCCATCTAATTGATTTGCTTCGCAAATCAATTAGCACGCGGCATTCGTAGAATGCCGCATAACATAAAAAGAGATAGGTCCTCAATTATGCAAGCATATGAGAATCCTATCTCTTTTTATGTTACGTCGCTTTGCTCAAAGCTTCGCGATAATTATTTCATCTGTTTTGCTACTTCTGCAGCGAAGTCTTCTTCTTTCTTTTCAATACCTTCGCCTGTTTCAAATCTTACGAAGCTCTTAAGTGCAACTGTAGCACCAACTTCTTTTGAAACTTCAGCTAAGTATGCTTTTACTGTCTGCTTTCCGTCTGCAGCCATAACGTATGTCTGATCAAGAAGACATACTTCTTTTAACTGCTTTGAAATACGACCTTCAACTAAGCCGTTGAAAATCTTGTTAGTCATAATTGCTTCCTTCTTGCTCATTGCAATTGCAGCTAATGCAGCGATTGCTTCTTTTGAAAGGAAGTTGAATAAATACTTGTCATTCTGCTTTTCTTCTAATACAGCTTTGTCTTCAGCATTTAATGCATCTGAAGCAAATGCTTCAGCGAAGATATCCTTCTGGATTGGCTTTGGAAGTGATGATACATCATTTAAAGCACTGTCAATTGTGATTTCTCTCATCTTAGCAAGTTCTTCATCTGAGATGTCTTCTCTGCTAACGTACTGAGGGCTCATAGCTGCAATCTGCATAGCTACTGTCTTAATTGCTGCTACAACTGTATCGTTTGCTGGAGCATCAGCGTCAACTAATACACCAATCTTTCCACCAGCGTGGATGTATGAAGCAAGAACTCCGTCTGATTCAATCTTCTTGAATCTTCTGATATTCATGTTTTCACCGATTACTGCGATCTGTGAAACTAATTCGTCTTTAACTGTCTTTGTTGTATCAAGTGCCCATGGTTCAGCCATGAATGCGTCCATGTCTGCTGCATCAGAATCAAGAATCTGATTTGCAACGTTTGATACGAATGTCTGGAATTTTTCGTTCTTAGCAACGAAGTCTGTTTCTGAGTTAACTTCAACGATTGCTGCCTTGCCGTCTTTTACTGCTGTAAATACAACACCTTCTGCTGCAATTCTTCCTGATTTCTTAACTGCTGTAGCTTCGCCTTTTTTTCTTAAGATTTCGATAGCTGCTTCCTGATCTCCATCTGTTTCTACTAAAGCTTTCTTACAAGCCATAACACCAGCGCCTGTTAATTCTCTTAATTCTTTTACCATTGCTGCTGTGATTGTCATAATTATATCCTCCTAAAAACTATATCTTATTCTTCTGTTGCTTCTTCAGCTGCATCTTCAGCTACCATTTCTTCACCCTGGTTTGCTTCGATAACAGCATCAGCCATCTTAGAAACGATAAGTTTTACTGCTCTGATAGCATCATCGTTACCTGGGATAACATAGTCTAATTCTTCTGGGTCACAGTTTGTATCTGCAATACCGATTAATGTAATTCCAAGTGAATGTGCTTCCTGAACACAGATTTTTTCCTTCTTAGGATCTACTACAAAGATAGCATCTGGGATTCTCTTCATGTCCTTGATACCGCCAAGGTTCTTTTCAAGCTTGTCCCATTCCTTCTTGATGTTAACAACTTCTTTCTTAGGAAGAACATCAAATGTTCCATCTTCTGCCATCTTTTCGATGTCTTTTAATCTCTTAATTCTTGACTGGATAGTCTTGAAGTTTGTAAGCATACCTCCAAGCCATCTTTCGTTAACGTAGTACATTCCACATCTTTCAGCTTCTGTCTGAACAGCTTCCTGAGCCTGTTTCTTTGTACCAACGAAAAGAATTGTACCGCCTTCTGCTGCGATATCTGAAACTGCCTTGTAAGCTTCATCTACTTTACCTACTGACTTCTGTAAGTCGATGATGTAGATACCATTTCTTTCTGTGTAGATGTATTCTGCCATTTTAGGGTTCCATCTTCTTGTCTGATGTCCGAAATGAACACCTGCTTCTAATAACTGTTTCATTGAAATAACGCTCATTCTTATACCTCCTGGTTTTTTAAAAATTAATTATTGATACTGTTCCGGTTGTTAACCCGGCATATATCATGCCTTCCATCTGCTTCACCAAATCAGACAACCCCGAGCGTGGGCACCGGTCTGACTCTCCACAGATGTGCTTAATGCAACTCAAATATCATAACACAAAAAAAAGCAGTATGCAACTGCTTTCTTTCGTATAAATTATGTTTTTTATAAAATTCTCATTCAGACTTTCACACAATTTTTTCCACAACATTCTTTTACTATGTTGTCATATTGTTTTTTAGTTAGCCTGCTTTTCTTTCTTAAGTTCTGTAACATAACCACACTGTGGATCTGCACATGCAAGCTTGTTACCTTTTTCAACCATATAGCCTCCACACTGTGGACACTTTTCTGCAGAAGGTTTCTGCCATGACATAAAATCACATTCAGGGTTATCTATACAACCATAATATCTTCTGCCCTTCTTGGTTTTCTTAAGTAATACATCTTTTCCACACTTTGGACAAGGAACGCCAATCTTTTCTAAGTATGGTTTTGTATTTCTACATTCAGGGAATCCCGGACAGGCAAGGAACTTACCATGTGGACCGTATTTAATTACCATACGTCTTCCACATTCTTCACAGATTTCATCAGATTCTTCATCTGCAATGTCAATCTTTTCTAAGTTCTTTTCAGCATTTTCTACCTGTTCTTTTAAGTCAGGATAGAAGTTTCTGATAACTGTCTTCCATTCTATTGTACCTTCTTCAACTGCATCAAGAAGTGATTCCATGTTAGCTGTAAACTGTGTGTCTACAATAACACTAAACTCTGTTTTCATTACATTGTTTACTGCTTCACCTAACTCTGTAACATAAAGATTTTTCTTTTCTCTTGTTACATAACGTCTTGCTATAATTGTTGTAATAGTCGGAGCATAAGTGCTTGGTCGTCCAATACCCTGTTCTTCCATTGCCTTTACAAGTGCTGCTTCCGTAAAATGTGCAGGTGGCTGTGTAAAGTGCTGATTTTCTTCAAACTTTTCAAATTCAAGTTTTGAATCTTTTTCAAGCTTTGCAATGGTGTTGTTTGTAACAACTTTCTCATTATCACTGTCTGTATAGACTTTCATAAAACCGTCAAAATCAAGTTTTGATGTTGATGCATTAAAAATATACTTTCCTGCATTAACTTTTACGTTAGTTGTTTCGTAAACTGAATTTTCCATACGGCTTGCAACAAATCTTCTCCAGATAAGCTGATATAATCTAAATAAATCTCTTGGAAGCTGATCTTTTACTTCTTCAGGCATTAAGTTTACATCTGTAGGTCTGATTGCTTCGTGAGCATCCTGAATCTTCTTGTTTGACTTCTTTGAGTTAATCTCTTTAGCCATATATGAATCGCCATATTTGCTTTCGATAAATTCCTTTACCTGAACTTCCGCTGTTTCTGATACTCTTGTGGAATCAGTTCTCAAATATGTTATAAGACCTATTGTTCCTCTGCCCTTAATGTCAACACCCTCATACAACTGCTGAGCTATTCTCATTGTCTTCTGTGTTGAGAAGTTAAGCGCCTTTGAAGCTTCCTGCTGCAATGTACTTGTTGTAAAAGGTATAGGTGCTTTTCTTGTTCTGCTTCCCTTTTTAATGTCCTTAACAGTAAACTCACTGTCTTTTAATTCCTTAACAATTCCGTCTAACTGTTCTTTTCCGGTAATTTCTAATTTACCTTTGTTGTCGCCATAAAAGCTTACTGTAAATTCTTTATTTTTGTGCTTTAATACTGCATCCATATTCCAATATTCTTTTGGAATAAATGCGTTTATTTCATCTTCTCTGTCACAGAGCATTTTTAATGCTACAGACTGAACTCGTCCTGCACTTAAACCTCTTTTAATCTTCATCCATAATAGCGGACTAATGCTATATCCCACCATTCTGTCTAATACTCTTCTTGCCTGCTGGGCATCAACTAATCCCATTTCTATATCTCTTGGATGTTTTAATGACTCTTTTACTGCCTGCTTTGTAATTTCATTAAAAGTAATTCTGTAAGTCTTCTTTGGATCTAATTTCAAGGCTATTGATAAGTGCCATGAAATTGCTTCTCCCTCACGGTCCGGGTCAGTTGCCAAATATACTTTGTCTGCTTTTTTTGCATAGCGACGAAGTTCTGCCAACTTGTCTCCCTTTCCCCTAATTGTAATGTACTTTGGTTCGTAGTCATTTTCCATGTCTATTCCCATTGTACTTTTAGGAAGATCTCTAACGTGTCCATTTGAAGCAACTACTTCATAGTTAGAGCCCAAAAACTTTTTAATAGTCTTAACTTTAGCCGGTGATTCCACAATCACAAGATATTTTGCCATAAACATCTCCTTAAAATATTTTCGCTGTTGTCGTTAAGCCTTTGAATAATAATTTTCTGATGGCTGCTCTACCAGTCCCATTAACTGAAGTTTTAGCAGCATACCTGTAAGTTCTTCATACTTAAAACCTGTTTCATTCATCAGTTCATAAATATTTTTCGGCTGTAAACGTAACCCACTATACAACAAGGCTAAATCTTTTTCAAGACCTTTTTCTTTTTGTTTTTTCTCATTTTCGTTTTTTGAGCCACTATATTGTATGTCATTTAGCACGTCGTTAGCACCTGTAATTATGCCTGCTCCTGCCCTTATGAGACGGTTGCATCCATCGCTTAATTTTTCGCCCACTCTGCCCGGTACTGCCATTACGTCTTTCCCCTGTTCCAATGCCCATTCTACTGTAATCAGGGAACCACTTTTCTCTCTTGCCTCAACTACTATAACCTTGTCCGAAAGTCCGCTTATAATTCTATTTCTAAGAGGAAAATGCCAGGCTATTGGTCCTGCCCCCGGAGGATACTCAGAAATTATTCCACCATTTTTTAAAATATCATTATAAAGTTCTATGTTTTCTGTTGGATAGCAAACATCCACACCACTTCCAAGTACTGCAAATGTTGGCGTTCCACCTTCCAAAGCTCCTATCTGACTATAAGTGTCTATGCCTCTTGCCATTCCGCTTATAATCTGAACTCCGTTTTCCGACAGCTCTCTTGCCAATGCTCTTGCCATTTTTCTTCCATAATTAGAGCACGCTCTTGCCCCTACCATTGCCACTACAGGCTTGTCCCTGTCAGGCAGTCTTCCTTTATAAAATAAATATTCCGGTCTATGATCATAAGGCAACAACTTAGCCGGGTAATCCCTGTCATTTACTGATACAACTTTTATGCCCTGTTTTTCTAATTCCTTTATGTAGTTTTTGTCCTTTAATTTTTCCAGCTGTTCTTTGTATTCACTGCCTCTTTTATTGTTTATTTTTTTATTTTCATTTGTATTTGCATTTTGATTTATGTTTTTATTTGTATTATCCATATTTATTTGAAAAGCACCGGTCTGTAACTTACAGCCTCAGCTATATCCCCCTGTTGTATTTTTTCGTGTTGTTTTAAATCTGCTATTGTTCTAGCCACTTTTATGATTTTGTCATAAGCTCTTATACTTAAATCCATTGTAGTATATATTTTTTCCATTAAATGCTGTTCTTCTTTGTTAAGTTTGCAGTATTTCTTTATGTTTTCCCCTGAAAGCTGACTGTTAAACTTAAACTTCTCATTGGCATACCTTTCACGCTGAATCTGAACAGCCCTATTTACTCTTTCTTTGATGGTTAAAGAATCTTCCGGCTGTTCTTCTTTTTCCAATTGAAAATATGTAACCTGATTCATATGCACGCACAAGTCTATTCGGTCTATTAGCGGACCGCTTATTTTTTCCATATATTTCTTTACTTCCTGCTCTGTGCAAGTACATTTGTTCATATCAGGGTAGTAACCACATTTGCAGGGATTCATTGCCCCTATCAAAATAAATTTGGCAGGAAATTCATATGTTCCTCCGCTTCGGGACACAATAATCTTCTCATCCTCCAATGGTTGTCTTAATGTTTCAATTACCTGCCTTGAAAATTCAGGCAATTCGTCAAGAAAAAGTATTCCCCCGTGCGCCTGTGTAATCTCCCCTGGTTTAGGATTAAATCCACCTCCAATCATTGCCGAAACTGTTGCCGTGTGATGTGGACTTCTCACAGGTCTGGTCTTCACAAGGCTTCCTGAAAGATTTCCTGCCACACTTTGTATTTTTGATATTTCTATTTGTTCTTCCAATGTCATATCAGGAAGTATGGATGGCATTGTTTTTGCTATAATGGATTTTCCTACTCCCGGACTTCCCATCATTAACATATTGTGCATTCCTGCCGCAGCTATTTCCGATGCTTTCCTTGCCTGAATCTGTCCTTTTATATTTTTAAAATCGTATTTGTAATCTTCTGTTTCCTGTGGAATGATTTTTATTTCAGGCGGTTTCATATTAGTTGTCAAAATCATTACCAGTTGATTAAGATTCTCTACCCCGATTATTTCCAAGTCTTTTATAAAATCGCATTCGCCTACGTTTTCAATTGGAACATAGCACTTCTTAATCCCCTGTTCCATCGCTGACAGCGCCAGTGGCAACACTCCGTTAATCTTTACAATGTCCCCGTTAAGGCTTAATTCTCCTATGAACATTTTGTCATCTACTGTACAGTTAATCAGTCCCATTGACATAAGTATGGATACTGCCACAGGCAGGTCAAAATAGGTTCCCGTCTTTCTAATACTAGCCGGCGAAAAATTTATTGTAATTCGCTTAGGCGGTATCATAAAACCTGAATTCTTAATTGCTGTTCTAACACGTTCTCTGGATTCTTTAATATTGGATGCTAAAAGGCCTACCATATCAAAAGATGGCAGGCCATTACATATGTCTGTTTCCACAATAACAGGTTGGGTATCAATTCCGGTTATTGCGGCACATTTTATCTTACATACCATATAAGTCCCCCGCTTTCCTTTAGTATTTTGATTATATATTTAGTTTTGTTTTTTTACATAATCTAACATATTTTCTGACTATTTTTCTTTATTTCTTTTTCTGAAGCCAGTTTATGTTGCATTTTGTTTTAAGTGTTTTATTTATAATGCAGTTTTATCACATTCTATATGAATTATCAAGAGCTTTTTTTAATTTTTCTAAAGCTCTTTTTTCTATTCTGCTTACATAGCTTCTTGATATGCCAAGTTTTTCCCCAACCTTTTTCTGAGTCATTGGCTTCTTGCCATCCAATCCGTACCTCCAGACAATTATTTCTTTTTCTCTTTCATTTAAACTCTGTGCCACATATTTCTGAACAAGGCTGATATTCTCGGCTTTTTCTATTTGTTCAAGCGTATCCATTTCATCATTTTCAACCACATCTATAAGGCTTATGGTATTTCCCTCTTTGTCCGTTCCAATAGGCTCGTTTAATGACACATCCTTGCTTCTCTTTTTTTCCGCTCTAAGCATCATTAGAAGTTCGTTTTCTATACACTTTGCAGCGTAAGTTACAAGGCGATTCCCCTTGTCAGGATTATATGTGTTAACAGCTTTTATAAGTCCAACTATTCCAATGGAAATAAGATCCTGGTTTTCCCTGTTCTCATCATAATATTTTTTTACAACATGGGCAACAAGTCTTAAATTCCTCTCAATCAGTATGTCCTTAGCTTTTTTATCCCCAAGCCTCATTTTTTCGATATAAATCTTTTCTTCATCAGGGGTAAGAGGTTCCAAAAAAGTTTTCAAGCCGGATACCTTTCGACATACTTAATCTAGTTTATGCTTTACCTGACTTCTTTGTGCCTGTACTCTAAAAAGAAAAAAACTTGAAAAGTTACTTATCTAAGTTCTCTCCAAGTCTTTTTATATTAACATTTATTCTGCTTTCATTCTAAGTATGTCTCCGGCCTCCGGTACCTGGTCAAGCTTTATTGTAATAATCTGCTTTGGATGCGGACAACTTTCCATTGCCACTCCATCCTGATCTGTAATCGATATTACATTAGCTTCAATATCTCTTCCGTCAGCTTTCATTATTTCGATTTTATCACCTACGCAGAATTTGTTTTTCTGCTCAATTACAAAACTTCCATCTTCCAAAGGTTCCCCTGATATTCCAAGATATACATAATCTCGTTCATAAACGTTACAATCATATATCTGTGTTGTTTCATCAGGTTTTCCAAAGAAAAATCCTGTTGTGTACTGTCTGTAAGTACACTGTGAAATTAGTGTTTTGTATTTTGGAATATTTTCTTCGTACTTCTTTGGATTTTCAAAATAATCATCAATTGCCATTCTGTATGTTCTGGCAACTGTTGCCACATAAAGAGCTGTCTTCATTCTTCCTTCTATTTTGAAGCTATCAATTCCTGCGTCCACAAGTTCAGGAATATGGTCAATCATACATAAATCCTTTGAGTTGAAAATGTATGTTCCACGCTCATTTTCTTCTACAGGCATATATTGGCCCGGTCTTGATTCTTCCACTACTGCATATTTCCATCTGCAAGGATGAGTGCATGCACCTTTATTGGCATCTCTTCCCGCCATAAAACTACTTAAAAGGCATCTTCCTGAATATGAAATACACATTGCACCATGTACAAAAGTTTCAATTTCCAAATCATCCGGAATATGATTTCTAATATCTTTTATTTCGCTAATTGAAAGTTCTCTTGCTGACACAACTCTCTTTGCACCTAGTGAATGCCAGAAATTGTATGTTCCATAGTTAGTATTGTTAGCCTGTGTGCTTATATGAAGTTCCATGTCAGGCAACATTTCCTTTGCAATTGTAAAAATAGCAGGATCAGCAATAATAAGCGCATCCGGCTTTACTTTTTTCAAGTCATTGAAATATGCCTTAACCGGTTCAATATCGCTGTTATGAGCCAAAATATTGGCTGTAACATACACTTTTACGTTATATCTGTGGGCAAATTCCACCCCTTCTTTCATCTCTTCCAATGAAAAATTCTTAACTTTTGCTCTTAATCCAAAAACTTCACCACCTATATATACAGCATCTGCTCCATATCTCACAGCAGTTTTTAAAACTTCCAAACTGCTTGCAGGAACTAATAATTCAGGTTTTTTCATCTTTAAATCCTTTCCTCATTATTCATCTATCAAAATAGTATCTTGTATATAATATTTTTTTTCAAATATTATTTCTTCACTGATATTGTTATTCCATCACCTATTGGAACAATAGTTGTTTCAAGTTCAGGATGATTCTTTACTACTTCCAAATATTCACGCATACGCTTGTGAATTGTTCTGTCACGTCTTCTCACAACGTACTTAGACTGGATAATATCCCCTTCCTGCAAAACATTGTCTGTTATAAGAACAGCCCCCTTCTTCATTAAGCGCATAACTTCAGGTAGAAAATGAATATACTGTGCCTTTGCCGCATCCATAAAAACAAAGTCAAAGCTGTCTCCTTCAAGGCCGGGCATAATTTCCATGGCATCTCCTTCAAGCATTGTAATAACATCTTCCTTATCTGCTTTTTTGAAATTATCCCTTGCCTGAACAATTCTCTTTTCGTAGTTTTCAATTGTTATAATACTTGCGTCCTTTTCAATTGCTTCACTCATTAAAATGGCTGAGTACCCAACTGCAGTACCCAGCTCTAAAATTCTTTTTGGTTTTGTTATTGTAAGCATTACTCTCAAGAAGCTTTCCATTTCCTTTCGGATAATCGGAACTCCGTCAATATGAGCCTGCTGTTCAATTTCTTCCAACACATTATTATTTGGTTTTTCAAGTGAATGCATGTAAGTGACTATTCTCTCATCTACTATCACACTATTCTCCCTTTGCTTTCGTAGTTGTTTCCGTTTCTTTCTTGTCCTCTTCCGGACCGGCATTTATAATCTTAAAAATCTCCTCATTGCTCTGAGATGTATTAAAAGAATATGTTCCTGCCTTTATTTTTCTTACTTCATAAAGATATGACTGAACCGTAAAAACTCTTGAACTTTTTATAACATTAAACTCCTCTAATGTTTTTCCAAAACTTTCTATTGAAGTTCCCTCATCAACAGTAAATGTCATATCTGTTCCCGGATTTGGATCCACACCTTCATTGCTAAAAATCTGTGAGCCAAAACTATATGCCGTTGTGGCACAGACAATGGCAACAACTATCATTACAACATAAACCAATGTTTTTATTGAAAATTTTGCAAATCCCTGTGAGGTCTTTCTATTATCCATGTAAATCTCCATTTCACTCACTTACAAAGCGATGTTCTTTATTACTCAACTTCCATGATAATTGGTAAAATCATAGGATTTCTCTTCATTGTTTTCCAAATATATTCACCAAGGCTGTCTTTTACTACCATCTTAATCTTGCCCCAGTCAGCATTTCTTCTGCTTAAACATTCTTCCAATGCCTCAGTTACCACAACTTTTGCATTTTCGATTAAGTTCTCTGATTCCCTAACATAAACAAATCCTCTTGTTACAATGTCAGGTCCTGCCAATATCTGATTTGTGTATTTTTCAAGTGTTAATACTACTATTATAATTCCGTTTTCAGCAAGGTTCTGTCTGTCACGTAAAACAATATTTCCTACGTCACCTACTCCAAGTCCGTCCACAAGAACTGAACCTGCAGGAACCTTTCCTACTACCTTGGCATCTTCTTTTCCAATACTTAACACATCACCTGATTCCATAAGAAAAACATTCTTCTTAGGAATACCCATTGACTGTGCTAACTTTCCATGTTCCATTAAATGTCTGTATTCACCATGAACAGGTATAGAATACTTAGGTTTAATTAATGAATACATTAACTTAATTTCTTCCTGACACGCATGTCCTGAAACGTGAGTTTCATTAAAAATAACATTTGCACCCTTCATATAAAGTTCATTAATAACCTTTGATACAGCTTTCTCATTTCCCGGAATTGGTGTTGAACTAAATACAATTGTATCTCCCGGTTTAATCTGTACCTTTCTGTGAATTGATGCAGCCATTCTTGAAAGTGCTGCCATTGATTCACCCTGACTTCCTGTTGTAATAAGTACAAGCTGATCATCTGTATAATTCTTCATTTCTTCAATACTAATTAATGTATTGTCAGGAATCTTAAGATAATCCATCTCTCTTGCAACAGAAATAATATTTACCATACTACGGCCTTCAACTATAACCTTTCTGTTATATTTGCAGGCTGTGTTAATAATCTGCTGTACTCTGTCCACATTAGATGCAAATGTGGCAATAATAATTCTGCTTTTAGTATTTTCTGAAAAAATATGGTCGAAAGTCTTTCCTACCTTTCTTTCAGATGGTGTAAATCCCGGTCTTAATACGTTAGTACTGTCACACATTAAGGCCAAAACACCTTTCTTTCCTAATTCGCTAAATCTGCATAAGTTAATTGCATCACCAAAAACAGGTGTGTAATCTACCTTAAAGTCACCTGTATGAACAATTACACCTACAGGTGTGTGGATTGCAAGTGCTGCTGCATCTGCAATACTATGGTTAGTTCTAATAAATTCAATTCTGAAGTCACCTAAATGTATGCTTTGTCCAAACTTAACAACCTTACGCTTTACAACACTTAAAAGGTCATGCTCTGAAAGCTTTCCTTCAATAATGCCCATTGTTAATTTTGTTGCATAAATAGGTACGTTAATCTCTTTTAAAACATATGGCAGAGCACCAATGTGGTCCTCGTGACCATGTGTTATAACGAACCCTTTAACCTTATCTTTATTTTCAAGTAAAAATGTAATATCAGGTATTACACAGTCAATTCCTAACATTTCATCATCAGGAAATGACAAACCGCAGTCAACTACAATAATTCCATCATTATACTCAAATGCAGTCATGTTCATTCCGATCTGTTCCAGTCCTCCCAATGGAATAACCTTTATTCTTGAACTATCACTCATATTTTTTATTTTTCCTCCTAAATCTCTATTCACGTTCTTCTTTTCTTATACTCATAATACCTTGCTAACTATAAAATCATCACAATTCTCTAAACACATAGTCATCCCCATATTTACAAACTATCACATTTTCTATGATTGAAACGATTTTACTTAATATTTTTCTATTTTATCGCTCTATATCAATATCTTCAAGCAGTTCTGAAAAAATTCTTCCGATATAATCTAATTCAGAATCGTCTTCTACCATCTCATATATTGCTTCTTCATCATTTTCATCTGATACATCTTTTAAAATATGTGCAATTTCTTCCTCTTCATCCCCTTCCTCTGTTACAAGGATATAGTTAACGTTGTTAATTCTTGTTTCTTCAACAACGTACATTTCAACTTCATTACCTTCATCATCTGTTAAAACAATCTTTTCTTCCATTAAATAAATCTCTCCATATTCTTTAATCCTATTTACTACACAGTTCCTATCGTTATAATAATAGCTATATCTTTTTAATCTTATGTGTTCTTTTCAATCCTATTAATATAATCTTCCAAAATAATTGTGGCCGCAATCTGATCCACATACTTATACCTGTCCTGTTTCTTTATGCCTGCTTCATCCATAATCTCATAGGCTTCCACAGTTGTAAGTCTTTCATCCTGAAAGACTATTTCAAGACCTGTTCTTCTCTCAAGCATTGTGCCAAACTCTTTGGTCTTTTTAACTCTTTCACCTTCCGTACCACTAAGCATGACAGGATAACCAAGTACAATCTTCTCTATATTGTATTGTTCTACTAACTGCTCTATTCTTGCTAATGTCTTTCGTAACTTGTTTGGAGAATCCCTTCTTATAATCTCAACTCCCTGAGCTGTATATCCTAAAGGATCCGTAACTGCAACTCCAACCGTCTTAGAGCCAAAATCAAGTCCTAAAATTCTCATTCCATTTTCCATTTTATTTTCCATTTTGCTTTTTATACTGTGGTATATAAAAGCATCAAAAACTTATCAGCCGGGATATTCGTGATTTCAATGGGATTATTGCTTACAATGTTAGCTATAATACCATTCCAAAACCACATCTTAATTAATCGCTTTCCCATATTTCCGCCTGATAAGTTTAATTTTATGTTATTCTTATGCTGTTTTATACCACCTTTATTTCAACTTATGGTTAATGTAATACTTTACTGTTTCTTCAATAAGTTCATCACGTTCCACTTTCATAATCAGGCTTCTTGCATTCTTATAGCTTGTTATGTAAGTTGGATCCCCTGACATAATATAACCAACAATCTGATTTACAGGATTATATCCTTTTTCAGCTAAGGCTTCATAAACCTTTTCGAGAATCTCCTCTACTCCTAATTTCTGTTCCTGTGGAACTCTGAAAAATTGTGTATTTCCTAAATCGCTCATCTTATCACGTCCTTTTTTTACCTATCAAGTAGGCTTTCTTTATCACTAATTTTAATATAAAACTTACATAGTGGCAAGCATTATTTCGTTAGTTAAAAAATCTTTAACATTTACTTTTCGTATTTGTCCTTCAAGATTTTCCTTTTCGGGCACTGCAATTTTAATATAATCAACTGTATGTCCAACCCAATATTCCTTGTTATCCAGTAGGATTTTTTCTTCAAACAATACTGTGGTATCTTGACCTATTTTAGCCTGTCTAAACTTTTTTGTAAGTTCTTCTCCTGTTTTGATTAAGTCTTCACTTCTTAATGTTTTTATTTTTTCATCTATCTGATTTGGCATTTTTGCTGCCACAGTGCCATCTCTCTTTGAATATTTAAAAACATGTAATTCTGCAAACTTAACCTTCTTTACAAACTCTCTTGAACTAATGTAGTCTTCCTCTGTTTCTCCCGGAAATCCCACAATAACATCTGTTGTAAAAGCAGGATTATCAATATACTTTCTAATTAACTGACACTTTTCATAGTATTCATCTGAAGTATAATGTCGATTCATGGCTTTTAATGTTTTGTCGCATCCGCTTTGAAGTGAAAAATGAAAATGCGGACAAATCTTTTTAACCTTGCCCAGTCTTTCCACAAAATCTTCTGTTACAACTTCCGGATCAAGGGAACCTAAACGTATTCTTTCAATTCCATTAACATTGTCTGCCATTTCTATAACATCTATCAACTTTTTGCCATTGTCATCATAGCAACTTAAGTTAATTCCTGTTAAAACTATTTCCTTAAAACCTGAAGCTGAAAGTCTTTCAAGTTCAGCTTTTATGCTTTCCATTGTTCTGCTTCTTATTCTTCCCCTTGCATATGGAATTATGCAATATGAGCAGAAATTGTTACATCCATCCTGAATTTTCAAGTGGGCTCTTGTATGTTCTGTTACTGTTGAAATTTCCAAATCTTCGTATTCATCTGTGTGGTTAATGTCAATTACATATTCTTCTTTAACCTGTTCTCCGGCTTCTTTTTCTGCATAATATTCATTAAGAATTTCCACAATGTCTTTTTTTCTGTTATTTCCTACAACTAAATCTATTGAAAGATCCTGTGCCACTTTTTCAGTTGCAGTCTGCACATAACAGCCTGTGGCCACTACTACTGCATTAGGATTTTGCTTCTTAGCCTTATGAAGCATCTGTCTTGATTTTCTGTCTGCCATATTTGTAACAGAGCATGTATTTATAATATAAACGTCTGCCTGATCCTGGAATGATACGATTTCATAACCTGCTTTTTTAAGCAATTGAGTCATTGCTTCTGTCTCGTATGAATTTACTTTACATCCAAGATTGTGAAGTGCAGCTTTTCTCATATTTTTTCTCCTTTATAAAAATTAACTGATTTTTGCAAATATTTTTGGGCATTTATACACATTGACAAAGATTCAATCCGTGTTATCATTTTACATATAAAGATTAAGAGAGGTAATGATATATGAAAACAGTTACAATCAACTTAGGATCAATTGATAAGGTTAAATCTTTTGTCAATGATATTACAAAATTTGATAGCGATTTCGACTTAGTATCAGGTCGTTATGTTATTGATGCAAAATCAATTATGGGAATCTTCAGTCTTGATCTTTCAAAGCCTATTAATTTAAATATTCATGGTGATGAAGATAATGCTGAAATTATGGAAGTTATTAAGAAATACGAAGTATAATTTCTTCTATTCCTAAATAAGTATTTTTATTTATTTTGATTTTATTAGCAGGTTTACATTTAAGTAAACCTGCTTTTTTATTACAATATCAAATTTTTTAATATCATCTATGCTTACACAGTGATGGATTTCTAACCAATCTCTATAACTTCTGCTGTATTTACAGCATCCTCAAACATTCTGTCGATTTCTTCTGCCAAATGTTTTTCTGAGTTTTTAATTACATTAATGTTAGGTTTTGTTACAGGGTGCTTTGCAACAAATGTTGTACAACAGTCTTCGTATGGAAGAATTGATGTTTCATATGTTCCGATTTTTAATGAAATATCAACAATCTCCTGCTTATCAAAAGCAATAACCGGTCTGAATACAGGCATTGTACATACTTCGTTAGTTGCTGCAAGACTCTGCATTGTCTGGCTTGCAACCTGACCAATCGATTCGCCTGTAATAAGTCCCTGTGCCTTTTCCTTGTTTGCAAAATATTCTGCAATCTTCATCATATATCTTCTCATAATAATTGTTAATTCATCATGAGGGCACTTGTCATATATATACATCTGAATTTCTGTAAAGTTTACAACATAAAGTCTCATTGGACCTGAATATTTTGATACTAACTTAGCTAAATCCACAACTTTCTGTTTTGCTCTTTCTGATGTGTATGGTGGTGCATGGAAGTAAACTGCATCAACCACAACGCCTCTCTTAGCTGTCATCCAGCCTGCTACAGGGCTGTCAATACCACCTGATAAAAGCAACATCGCCTTTCCTGCTGTTCCTACTGGCATACCACCTGGTCCCGGAATAATCTTTGAATAAATATTAATGTGATTTCTGATTTCAACATTAATTTCAACATCAGGATTATGAACATCAACCTTTACACCTTCAAAAGCATCTAAGATTCTTCCACCTAATTCTGCGTTAATCTTCATTGAATCCATTGGATAATTCTTTCTTGCTCTTCTTGCCATAACCTTAAATGTAAAGTTTTTGTCAGCGTATGTTTCATCAATGTATTTAATAACCTGTTCTGCCAAATCATCAAAACCATTGTCTTCAATCTGAACCATTGGACAGATTCCAACAATACCGAAAACGTGCTGTAATGCATCTACAGCTTCATCAAAATCATAATCACCTTCTGCTATTGCATAAATTCTTCCGTTTTCTTTTGTTACCTTAAAGTTTCCGTCAATCTTATCTAATGCTCTTTTGGCATTATCTACCAAAGCATTTTCGAAAAGATATCTGTTTTTTCCTTTTACGCCAATTTCAGCGTATTTAATCAAAAATGATTTAAACATCTTTCTCCTCCAAAATAAATTATACTAATTTTTATGTTATTTATCTACGCACATATTTTCTCAAAATAGGCAATAATTGCTTTATTTCTCCAACTGCATAGTCAACTTCTTCCTCTGTGTTAAATTCACAAAAACTAAATCTTACTGTTGATTCCAAAAGGTCCTTGTCAATTCCCATAGCCTTAAGTGTTGAGCTTACGGCCGGTCTGTTAGATGAGCATGCACTTCCTGCAGAAATGTATACACCCTTGTCTTCTAACGCATGAAGAAGTACTTCGCTTCTGACCCCCTTAAAGCTTGCGCTTACAATATGAGGTGCCCCAAGATTGCCCTTTCTGCTGTTTACAGTTACACCTTCTATTGCTTCAAGGCTGTCAATTAACTTGTCCTTTAAATTAGTAATAATTTCAACGTTATGCTCTAAGTTGTCATAACAATCCTTTGATGCCTGACCGATTCCTGCTATACCCGGCACGTTTTCTGTTCCGGATCTAAAGCCCATCTGCTGACCGCCACCAAAAATAATGGGGTTAATCTTTGTATTCTTTTTAATATAAATAAATCCGCTTCCCTTTGGTCCGTGAATCTTATGTCCACTAACTGTAAGAAGGTCTATATTATCTCTTCTTGGTTTAATTTCCAACTTGCCAAATGCCTGAATTGCATCTACGTGATAAACCACAGAAGGATTTACTTTCTTAATATACTGACCGATTTCTCCTACCGGCTCAATTGCTCCAACTTCATTATTTACATACATTGTTGAAACTAAGATAGTATCTTCTGTCATTTCTTTTTCCAAGGCTTCCATCTGTACAACGCCATATCTGTCAACAGGCAAATAAATAACTTCAAAGCCTTGTTCTTCCAAATATTTCATTGTTGCAAGAACAGATGAATGTTCAACTGATGTTGTTATGATTTTGTTACCTTTACGTTTATTGGCCATTGCTGTTCCAATAATAGCCATATTATTTGACTCTGTTCCACCTGATGTAAAGAAAATCTCCTTTGGATCAACTTTTAATATTTTTGCTATATTTTCCTGTGCTTCTTTAATATATTTTTCAGCCTTAACTCCAACCATATGCATAGCTGATGGATTTCCAAAATCCTCTGTCATTGTTTTTACAACAATGTCTTTTACTGAATCTGTAACTATGGTTGTAGCTGAATTATCAAAATATGCTTCCATTTTAACCTCTATATTTAACTATCAATTATTTACATAACTTTAATTATTTTTGTTTCACTCTTCTGTTTCAAACATTAAAACTGACATTAATGCCATTCCGGCTGTCTCTGTTCTTAAAATTCTTTTGCCAAGGGTAATGTCATAAGCTCCAATATTTATTGCCTGTTCTACTTCTTCCTCTGCGAAACCACCTTCAGGTCCAATAAATATTCCAACGGTCATGCCCGTCTTAATCTGACTTACAACCTGTCTTGTATGAGCCATATTTTCTGCATTTTCGTATGGAATAAGTACCATATCCATAGCTTCTGCCATTTTAAGTGCCTCTTTGTATGTTACAGGCATTGAAACTTTTGGAATAATTCCTCGCTTAGACTGCTTAGCCGCACTTTCAGCAATTGAATTCCAACGTTTTGTTTTAGAAACAGCTTTCTTATTATCAAACTTAACTATGCATCTCTTAGTGGATACAGGAACTATTTCGTATGCTCCAAGTTCAATCATCTTCTGGATAACCGTTTCCATTTTGTCCCCTTTAGGCAATGCCTGAAAAAGAGTAACCTTAATTGGAAGTTCCTTTGCCACTCCATTTACGTCTTCTATTTTTGCCCGCACCTGTTCATTTTCAAGTTCATCTATTGTACAAACATATTCCCTGTCTTCCCCGTCGCTTATAAGAATGGTTTCGCCCTTCTTCATTCTGAGAACGTTTTTTATATGATTAACATCTGAACCTATAATTATAACTGCGTCTTCCTGTATCTGGTCTTTTTTAACAAAAAATCTATACATCTTATTTCACTCTTACCTATTTCTTAATTGCCATAATGGCACGCCAGTCACCCTGATTTACTACTTTTGAAAGCTGAAGATTACTATTATTATTAATTGCATCTTTAACCTCTTCCTCTTTCATATAAATAATACCTGATGAAATAAATACTCCGCCTGGCTTTAAAAATCTATCCACAATACCTGCAATTGGAATAATTACATCTGCAAGAATATTTGCAACAACAATATCGTACTGCTCTGCCTCAAACTCAGCCTGCATTTTTTCATCTTCCAAAACATTGCCTGCTTCAACTTTCACATTATCCATAGAAAGCTTATTTACCTTAAAATTATCATAAACAGCCTCAATTGCCGCAGGATCAATGTCGGTCATATCAACCTTTGAAGCATTTAACTTCTTTGCCACAATTGACAAAATACCACTTCCGCAACCTAAATCAAGAACCTTGTCACCATCCTTGACATATTCCACAAGCTGCTTAATACAAAGCTGTGTTGTGTCATGCTTACCTGTTCCAAAAGCAGTGCCCGGATCAATTTCAATCATCTTCATACCCTTATGCTCTTCATCTACTTCTTCCCAAGTAGGCTTAATAAAAAACTCTCCAACAGTAAAAGACTTAAAATACTTCTTCCAATTGTTAACCCAGTCAACATCTTCAGTTGTACTTTTTTCAATACTGCCTTCGCCCACATTAATAAAGCTCTTAGCTTCCTTTAACTTCTCTCTTAACTGATCAAGAAGCTGCTCTGCATTATCATCTTCCTCTGTATAAAAACTAATATATGCAGTTCCGTCATCTTCAGGAAGGTCAGCCAAATAATCAATAAACTGCTTCTCCTTATCTTCCTGACTAATCTGCACATTATCTTCAACCTGAATACCACTGATTCCAAGTTCCATCAAAACACCACTGACAAAATCCTCTGCCTGAGTAGTTGTCTTTAATTTATACTTATTCCACTTCATATAAACGCTCCATTTCCTGAACCCTTTTTAACTGATTTATCATAACATATAAACATCTAATACGCAAATTTTCTTTTTCCCACATTTTGTAATTTCAAATTTTCGATATATAATAAAAACAACTCATATACAATTTTGATATATTTCGGAATATTTTATATAAGTAAACAATAAGCAGGATTTTGCAATTTTGCGCTATAAAATATTCCAAAACACACCCAAAAATTATATCTAGTTGTTACTTTATACAAAGGAGATTAAATGATTGAAAAGAATTGATTTTGATAATGGCAATGTTGCCGGCAATATTCTTAATGCTGCCATTCCTATGTTGGTGGCTCAGATTTTAAGTCTTTTATATAATATTGTTGATAGAATTTATATTGCCCGTATTCCTGATGTTGGTACCGCAGCTCTTGGTGCGGTGGGACTTTGTTTTCCTATTATAACTATTGTAACTGCCTGCAGTAATTTGTTTGGAAGTGGCGGTGCTCCTCTTTTTTCCATTAGTCGTGGTATGGGTGACTCTAAGAAGGCTAACCGTATTATGAATACTTCTTTTTCTATGGTTTGCGCGGGAGCTGTTGTTTTGACTATTTTGGGGATTGTTTTTGCAAAGCCTATTCTTGTTTTGTTTGGGGCATCTGACAATGCATTGAGTTATGCTTATCCATATATGACTATTTTTATGCTGGGCACTCTTCCTTCCATGATTTCTACAGGAATGAATCCTTTTATTAATGCACAGGGCTATGCCACAACAGGCATGCTTTCTGTTGCAATTGGTGCCATTGCCAATTTTATTTTAGACCCTATTTTTATTTTTGTTTTGGGACTTGGTATTAGTGGAGCTGCTATTGCTACCGTTATTTCGCAAATTTTGTCTGCTTCTTTTGTTATTTTCTTTCTAAGATGTAAATCTGAGTTAAAAATAAGACTTTTGCACTTAAATGAAATAACAGGTTGTGTTGAGTATGCCAAGAATATTGTTAGTCTTGGAACTGCCGGTTTTATTATGCAGGTTACTAATAGTCTTGTTTCTATCTGCTGCAATAATGTTCTTTCTGTTACAGGTGGGGATGTTTATATTTCGGTTATGACTATTGTTTCAAGCGTTAGACAGATGGTTGAAACTCCTATTTATGCAATTAACGAAGGGTCATCTCCTATCTTAAGTTATAATTATGGAGCTAATCGCCCCGGTCGTGTAAGAAAGGCGGGAGTTGTAATGGGCTGTCTGATTCTTGGATATACTGCGATTATGTGGACTTTGATTATTGTTGCACCACATTTTCTCATTCAGATTTTTAGTTCTGACAGCGCTCTTATAGCTGATGCTGTTCCTGCGCTGAAACTTTATTTTGCAGCTTTTATTTTTATGGATTTGCAGTATATTGGTCAGACATTTTTTAAATCACTTAACAAGAAGAAACATGCTATTTTCTTCTCTTTGCTTAGAAAAGTTGTTATTGTTGTTCCTTTAACTTACATATTCCCATATTTGTTTAATATGGGCTCTAATGGAGTTTTTCTTGCAGAACCTATTTCTAATGTAATCGGTGGAAGTATGTGCTTTATTACAATGCTATGCACAATATTACCGGAATTAAAAAGAATGGAAAATAAATAAAAATACCCCTTATACCGGCTAAGGTTTTGATTTGTATAATCTCTGCCTTTCCGTTATATGGGGTATTTTTTTCTATTATTTTTTGAAGAATTTCTTTATTTTATCTTCTGCTGTTTCATGTTTGTCTTCACCAAATTCATTTAAAGTGTTACCTGAAACTGCATCAAATTTTTTGATTAATTCCTTCTGTTCTGATGTAAGTTTTGTAGGTACTTTTACAACAAGTGTTGAGTACTGGTCTCCTCTCATTGAGTTGTTACGTACGTGGCATACACCTTTGCCTTTTAATCTGATTCTTGTTCCTGTCTGTGTTCCCGGTTTTATGTTAAATTTAACATCTCCATCAATTGTTTTTACTCTGATGTCGCCACCTAAAGCAGCCTGAGCAAATGAAATTGATGTAGTTGTATATATATCCATTCCGTGACGTTCAAATTCATTACTTGGTCTTACTCTAATATCAACTAATAAGTCACCTCTTGGACCTCCATTACGTCCCGGCTCACCCTGTCCTGTAATTCTAATACTCTGTCTGTCATCAATACCTGCAGGAATGTCAACAGAAACTTTCTTCTTCTTTGAAATATATCCTGCGCCATAGCAGTCAGGACATTTCTCTTTAATTACTTTACCTGTACCATTACAATCAGGACAAGTTGTTACTGACTGCATTGTTCCGAAAAGTGTCTGCTGCTGGCTAACGTACTGTCCACGTCCACCACATTTTGAACATTTTTCAGGAGATGTTCCAGGTTTTGCACCTGTACCATTACATTTACTACATGTTTCCTTAAAGTTGATTGTAACTTCTTTCTTGCAGCCGAAAACTGCTTCATTAAAGTTGATTGTTATACCAACCCTAACATCTGCACCACGCATTGGACCATTGTTGGCTCTTGAGCTTCTTCTGCTTCCGCCACCAAATATGTCACCAAATATATCTCCAAATCCACCAAATATATCGCTAAAATCTGCTCCGTTAAAGTCAAATCCACCTGCGCCGCCTGAGCCGTCAAAAGCTGCGTGACCGAACTGGTCATACTGCTTTCTCTTACTGTCATCACTTAAAACTGCGTATGCCTCTGATGCTTCCTTAAACTTTGAAGCTGCTTCTTCATCTCCCGGGTTTGCATCCGGATGATATTTTTTGGCTAATTTTCTATATGCTTTTTTAATTGTGGCACTGTCTGCGTTTTTGTCTACACCCAGTACCTCATAGTAATCTCTTTTATCTGCCATAGCCTGCCTCCTAAACAACTAAGACTTACTTGCGTGTGAAAACCCGTCCGGGATAACTCGGGCGGGATTTTCACATGCATGTTGCATCATTTATTATACTTCTGTAAATTCACCATCTACAACATCATCATTTGCATTTCCGGCACCCTGAGCACCCATGTCTGGACCTGCACCCTGAGCTCCTGCTCCCTGTGTCTGTTCATACATCTTAGCAAATAATTTCTGTGCACTGTTCATTAATTTTTCTTTTCCAGCCTTAAGTTCTTCAATCTGAGCATCTGTAACTTCTTCGCCAATTCCTGCGATTGTAGCCTTTAATGCATCAAGGTCTGCCTGAACTTCCTGCTTGTCGTTAGGATCAAGCTTGTCGCCTGCTTCATTCATAGCCTGTTCTGTCTGTGATACCATAGCATCAGCTTCGTTCTTAGCATCGATTCCTTCTTTACGTTTCTTATCCTGTGCTTCGTATTCAGCTGCTTCTTTTACTGCCTTATCGATATCTTCATCTGACATATTTGAACCTGCTGTAATTGTAATGTGCTGTTCTTTTCCTGTTCCTAAATCCTTAGCTGAAACATTAACGATACCGTTTGCATCAATATCAAATGTTACTTCAATCTGTGGAACACCTCTTCTTGCTGGAGGGATACCATCTAATCTAAACTGTCCAAGGCTCTTGTTGTCTCTAGCAAACTGTCTTTCACCCTGTACTACGTTAATATCTACTGCTGTCTGGTTATCTGCAGCTGTTGAGAAGATCTGACTCTTCTTTGTAGGAATAGTTGTATTTCTTTCAATAAGTCTTGTAGCAATACCACCCATTGTTTCAATTGATAATGAAAGTGGAGTTACATCAAGAAGAAGGATTTCGCCGGCACCTGCATCACCTGCTAATTTACCACCCTGGATGGAAGCACCAAGTGCTACACATTCATCAGGATTCATCTTCTTTGATGGTTCATGACCTGTTAACTGTTTTACTTTATCCTGTACAGCAGGGATACGTGTTGAACCACCTACTAATAATACCTTGCTTAATTCTGCTGCTGTAATTCCTGCATCCTTTAATGCATTCTGTACAGGAACTGCTGTTCTTTCAACAAGGTCTCTTGTTAATTCATCGAATTTAGCCTTTGTAAGTGTCATATTAAGATGCTGTGGTCCCTGTTCATTTGCTGTAATGAAAGGAATGCTGATTTCGACCTGAGTTGCTGATGAAAGTTTCTTCTTAGCATCTTCTGCTTCAGCTTTAACTCTTTCCATAGCCATCTTATCGTTTGAAAGGTCGATACCTGTCTTGCCCTTAAAGTCTGCTACCATATAGTCCATAATCTTCTTATCAAAGTCATCACCACCAAGTCTGTTATCACCTGATGTTGCAAGTACTTCGATAACGCCATCACCGATTTCGATAACAGATACATCAAATGTACCACCACCTAAATCGTATACCATAATCTTCTGTTCGTTTTCATTATCAAGACCATAAGCTAAAGCTGCTGCTGTTGGCTCGTTGATAATTCTCTTTACATCAAGACCTGCAATCTTACCTGCATCTTTTGTTGCCTGTCTCTGTGCATCGTTAAAGTAAGCAGGTACAGTAATAACTGCTTCTGTTACTTTTTCACCAAGATAAGCTTCTGCATCAGCTTTTAATTTCTGAAGAATCATAGCTGAAATAGCCTGTGGTGTATAACTCTTACCATCAATTGTTACTTTATAATCTGTACCCATATGTCTTTTAATTGATGAAACTGTACCTTCAGCATTTGTTACAGCCTGACGTTTAGCGTTATCACCAACTAATCTCTGACCATCTTTCTTAAATGCTACTACTGATGGAGTTGTTCTGAATCCTTCAGCGTTTGCTATTACTGTAGGTTCTCCACCTTCCATTACTGCTACACATGAATTTGTTGTTCCTAAATCAATACCAATAATCTTTCCCATGATTGTTTCCTCCTATATAATCTAAAAACTTGTTAATATCTTTATTTGAAATGGTATGTTGTTAATTAGTTAGCAACCTTTACCATACTGTGACGGACAACTGAATCTCTGTATTTGTATCCTTTCTGTAATTCCTGGGATACCATGTTTTCTCCAAGTTCCTCGTTGTCCTCATGCATTACTGCATTGTGAAGTTCAGGATCAAATTCCTTTCCTTCAGCTTCGATAACTGTAACTCCCATATCTTCAAGAGCTGCTGTCATCTGTTTATAGATAAGATTCATTCCCTGACCTACAGGTGAATCCAAATCCTCTTCACTAAGAGCTGCAACGCCTCTTTCAAAGTTATCAACAACCGGTAAAATTTTTTCTATGATTGCCTTAGCTCCTACTTCATACATTGCTGTTTTTTCCTTTTCGCTTCTGTTTCTGTAATTCTGAAACTCTGCAAAAAGTCTTTGATATTTATCATTTAATTCTTCAATCTGCTGATCCTTTTTGTCTTTCTTATCTTTCTTTTTGAAAAACTTCTTTTTAGTATCTTCAGATTCTTCAGAAGTTTCTGTATCTTCAGCTTCCTGTTCATTAGCTTCTTCTACAGTTTCTTCTGTCCCAATATTTTCAGCCTTTGTGTTTTCAGCTTCATTATCTTTAACTTCATTACTAGTTTCTTCGGTAATGTTTTCATCCAAAGTTTCTTTTTCTTTTTCCATTGGACTTTCCTTTCTTTCTTATTCTATTGTCTAACTAAGCTTTGCTATAAATGTTCATCCTTAAATGTATCGCTTAGTTGTTCTTTCACATTTCTTAAAGCATCTACTACTTTCTCGTAGTCCATTCTCTTCGGTCCGATGATTCCTATTGTTCCCTTGAAACCATCTTCCAATTCGTATGTTGCAGTTACAACACTGCAATCTTTCATAGACTGTACAGGACTTTCACTTCCAATGTAGACCTGAATACCTGTTTTCTCATCTCCTTCATTAATTAATTCAGTAAGCTGAGACTTTTCTTCTAATGTAGTAAGTAACTGGCTTGCTCTTTCTTTATCACTTAATTCAGGATATTTGAAAATGTTGGTTGCACCTGAAGTATAAATCTTCATCTGCTCCTCTGTTGCAATTGCTTCCGTTATTGCTTTCAAAACCTCGCTTACAACTGATTCAAACTCTCCTGCCTGTGATGCCAGTGTAGTCATAACTCCTAAATTAATTTCTTCAATTGATAATCCTGCAAGGACTGTATTAAGAGCTACATTTAATCTGACTACTATTTCCTGGTTAACATCCTTGCTGACTTTGACAATTTTGTTAACCACATGGTTCTTATCTGAAACTACCGTACAAAGAAGACTCTTTTCTTCCAAAACTGAAAGCTGTACGAACTTAATTCTGTTAGTCTGTGCTTTCGGTGTGGAAACCATTGTGGCGTAATTAGTATTAGTTGCTAACATCTTCGCCATATTCTGTAATAAGGTTTCAACCTTATCAACTTTCTGAATAAGTAAATCTTCCTTTTCAGTAACTTTCTTCTCTCTCTCATCAAGCTCTGCCATCCTGTCTTTAAGAATATTGTCTACATAAAATCTGTAACCTTTATCAGTTGGAATTCTTCCTGCCGATGTATGTGGCTGAACTATGTAGCCTAACTCTTCAAGGTCTGACATTTCATTTCTAATTGTTGCTGAGCTTAAATTTAAATCTGTATATTTGGAAATGGTTCTGGAACCTACCGGTTCGCCTGTCTCAAGATAGTTCCTAATAACAGCGTCTAATATTTTTTCTTTTCTCTCATTAAGTTCCATGGCATCTCCTTTCTTTTTCTGTTAGCACTCGTTTAATTTGAGTGCTAATATTTTATCTGTGTTAAAGTTACCACTCCTCAACCGCTTTGTCAACATTTTTCTAAAAAAAGTTTTGTAAATAATTTGTGAACTTTCTTTGTACGCGATTGCATAACACGTAGCAATCCGTGCAATCAATTGGGGGGGGATTTCTAATCTGTATAAGAAAAAGAACTGTTACTCCGGCACTTGAACTCTGCCAACTTAACAGTTCTTTTCATTGTGGTTATTATATTTTTATTATAGCTTTCATCGTCATTGCTATTCCAACATTTATTAACTAATTCTTTGCTTTTTCTACTGCTATAAATCCAAATGTTTCAGGTCCAACATGAGTTCCTATTGTAGGTCCTATCTGATAACATTCCTTAAACTTAATTCCTTTTTCTTCAACTTTCTTTACAAAGTTATCAAGATTCTCTGTTCCGTCTGAATAAATTCCATAAATTGGAAATCTTTCATCTAAGTCCATTCCTTCTATATAACTAACAAGTCCTGCAATGGCTTTCTTTCTGCCGATAAACTTACCTTTTACAATTAACGTTCCTTCCGGAATTGAAATAACCGGCTTAAGCTTTGCAAAATTACCAAAACCTGCTTGCATCTTTGTAAGTCGTCCACCTTTGTATAAATTTTCAAGATTGTCAATTGCAAGGTTAATTGATATTCTCGATTTTAATTCTTCCAATGCCTCTACAATTTCATCTACAGTTTTTCCTTCATCTCTTAACTGCATTCCGTAATCTACCATTATCTTTATAGCATATACTGCTGTTTTTGAATCTATAAGATGGATTCCGTCATATTCAGCCATATCTTTTGCAATATTGGCACTCTGATACGTTCCACTTATTCCACCTGAAAGCATAACACCTATCATCTGGTCTCCATTAGCCTTAGCCTCTTCGAAAACATCAAGAAATGCCTGTGGTGATGGCTGAGCTGTCTTGGGGAAAGTATCTTCCTCCCTCATTCTCTTATAGAATTCACTTCTGCTTATTTCAATTCCATCTTTATATGTATCATTATCAAAAGTAATTGACAAAGGAACAAATGCAATTCCTTTTTCTTTTGCTTCATTTACATCATAGTCTGAACCTGAATCTACCATAAATTTAATCATTATATTTTACCTCTTCACCTTTAAGTGTTTTTATTGTACTTGCTTGTATCGTATACGTCAATAGGCTATTGAATTCTTTTCAAATCCGTAGCATAATAGTGTTTCAGCACAAAGTAAAAATCAATATATTTTGTACTAATTATAAAGGAGAGTTAACAATATGAATGAATCTGTTTTATCATTTAAAGATAAATATTTTGGCGATAAAAATTTTTACAAAATGACCCTTACAATTGCCATCCCCATTATTATCCAGAATCTTCTTACTAATCTGGTTAGTATGGCTGACAATATTATGGTAGGACAGCTTGGAACCAATCAGATGTCAGGTGTTGCAATTATAAATCAGTTGTTTTTTGTTTTTAATCTTTTAGTATTTGGAGGAATGTCCGGAGCAGGACTTTTTTCAGCCCAGTATTTTGGACAAAAGAATCACAATGGTGTTCGTAATGTTTTTAGAATGAAGATTCTTATTGGCATTACAATTATTGCTATTTCTATTTCTGTTATGATTTTTCTTCATGAACCGCTAATTAATATGTTTCTTCACGAAGGAAGCAGTTCAGGAAATATTCAGGAAACATTCAATTATGCAAAAAACTATCTTTACATAATGGTTATTGGAATTGCACCTTTTGTTATTTCTAACTGCTACAACACTACTCTTAAAGAATCCGGACAGACTGTTGTTCCTATGAAAGCCGGAGTTTTGGCTGTAGTATTTGATATAGTTCTCAATTACATATTTATTTTTGGAAAATTAGGATTTCCTGCCATGGGCGTTGTTGGTGCAGCCATCGCCACTGTTATTTCTCGTTTTGTTGAATGTGGCTATCTTGTAATTTATACTCATATACATTCAAATGATTATCCTTTTATTAAATATTGCTACAGAACTCTTAAGGTTCCGGGGTCTCTTGTTAAGAAAATAATTGTAACCGGTGCCCCTCTCATGCTTAACGAATTTTTATGGGCAGGTGGTCTTACATTGCAAACACAGGCTTTGTCCACTAAAGGTCTTGCCACTGTAGGAGGCCTAAATATTTGCAATACTATTGGAAATATTTCTAATTGTATTTTTGTTACAATGGGAACAACTATTGCTATTGTTGTAGGACAACTACTAGGTGCCGGAAAACTGAAAGAGGCCAAAGTGACTGCTACACGAATGGCTACTTTTTCACTTTTAATATCATTTGTCATGATTATAATTCTTGGCCTACTTGGACCTGTATTTCCATATTTCTATAATACAACCGACGAAATACGCCAACTTGCCACAAAATTTATATGGGCTATAGCTGCTGCAACACCATTTATATCGCTGTCAAATTCTGAATATTTCATTTTGAGAAGTGGTGGAAAAACTATAATTACATTTCTATTCGACAGTTGTTTTGTCTGCCTTGTAAATGTACCTGTTGCAATATGTCTTACAAAATTTACTGCCATACACATTGTTGGAATATTCTTCCTTGTAAATATGCTTGAAGGTATTAAGGCATTAATAGGATTTATAATGGTGAAAAAAGATATTTGGCTTAACACAATTGTTGACTAAAAATAATTAAGAAAAAAGAACAACCGATTCATTTTTTGAAATCAGTTGTTCTTTTTATATTATTGAAATGTAAAACATCAAACTGTTAATTACCCGAATTGTCACCTGCCTGGTGCTACCACAATTTAATATATTTTTAAAACAAAAATTCTGACATTACATAATTGCTTAAATCTATACCAAACTCTGTAAGCTTAACGTAACCATTGTCATTTATAAGAAATCTTTTATCTTCCATTTTTTTCTGAACTTTTCCGTAGACTTCCATATAAGGCTTCCCAAAATACCGTTCAAACTTTTCCATGCTTACACCTTCCATCATTCGAAGCCCTAAGAACATAAATTCTTCCATTCTATCCCGTTCAGTAAGCTGCTGTAGATTTTTTACTATACTGTTTAGAATATTAACCTGATTTTCAACTTCACTGGAATTTCCCACATTATTTATTGAATTCTCTTTGATATTGTTAGTTAATACTTCAATATATTTATTTATATCTGAAATATTATTATAACGATTCTCTTTATACAAAGATGCCGCACCAATGCCAAAACCTAAATATTCTTTTCGCTGCCAATAACCTATGTTGTGCTTACATTCTTTCCCCGGTTTGCTATAATTAGATATTTCGTATTTTCTATATCCATTAGAACGCAAAATATTATTTGTAAGATAATACATCTTTCTTTCACTTTCTTCATCGGGAAGAATATTTATACCTTTTATCTGAGCTTTTTTTACTCTGTCATACATTAATGTATTTTCTTCAACTATAAGACTATAAGCTGAAATATGCTCCGGCTCTAAGCGGACAACTTTGTTAAGAGTCTCCTCGTAACTTTTTAAAGTCTGTCCCGGCAAAGCGCTCATTAAGTCCACATTAATATTGTCAAAGCCACATTTTCTTGCCAAATTATAGCTTTCAAGAAATCCTGCATAATTATGGATTCTTCCAATGGACTTTAGTTCTTGGTCATTGGCACTTTGGAGGCCAAAACTTATACGGTTAATTCCACTTTTCTTATATTCCCAAAGCTTGCTTTCCGTAATAGTTCCCGGATTACACTCTATTGTAATCTCAGGATTTTCAGACATATTACAATTATCTCTTAAAACTGACATAATTTTTGAAATCTGATTTTCTTCTAAAAGTGAAGGTGTGCCTCCACCAATAAAAACAGTGTCCACAACATATTCTGACATTTTATTCTTATTTAGCTTTATTTCATTAATTAATGCCTCAACATATTTCTCTTTAGTTTCCAAATCTGCCGGTGCTGACAGAAAATCGCAATAATCACATTTTTTTACGCAAAAAGGTATGTGAATATAAATTTCAAGTCCATTCATTATTTCTACTCCAAAACTTATTCATCATCAAGTTTTAATACTGCCATAAATGCTGACTGTGGAATTTCCACATTGCCAACCTGACGCATACGTTTCTTTCCTTCCTTCTGTTTTTCAAGAAGTTTTCTCTTTCGTGAAATGTCACCACCGTAACATTTTGCCAGAACGTCCTTACGCATAGCCTTAACTGTCTCTCTTGCAATAACCTTACTGCCAACTGCCGCCTGAATTGGAACTTCAAATAACTGTCTTGGAATTTCAGTTTTTAATTTTTCACACATCTTACGTCCGCGTTCGTAAGCTGACGCTTCAGGAACGATAAATGACAATGCATCCACTTCCTCTTTGTTAATCAAAATATCAAGCTTAACAAGCTTAGCCTGTTCGTAGCCCTTTAATTCATAATCAAAAGATGCATAACCTCTTGAACGTGATTTTAAGGCATCAAAGAAATCGTAAATTATTTCATTTAATGGAATATCATATTTAAGTAATGCTCTTGAACCTTCAACATATTCCATACTGATATATCGTCCTCGTCTCTGCTGACAAAGCTCCATAATTGCACCGATAAACTCTGTTGTTACCATAATTTCCGCACTTACAATAGGTTCTTCCATATGTTCAATCTCACTTGGATCCGGAAGGTTTGTTGGGTTTGTAAGGTCAATTACTTCGCCATTTTCTTTATATATTTTGTAAATAACACTTGGCGCTGTTGTTACAAGGTCAAGGTTGTACTCTCTTTCAAGTCTTTCCTGAATAATTTCCAAATGTAGAAGTCCTAAGAATCCACATCTGAAACCAAAACCTAAAGCAATAGATGTTTCAGGCTCAAACTTTAATGCTGCATCGTTAAGCTGTAACTTCTCCAACGCATCTCTTAAGTCAGGATATTTTGCTCCATCTGCAGGATAAAGTCCACAGTAAACCATAGGATTAACTTCCTTATATCCGGGAAGTGGTGCGTCTGCCGGATTATCTGCATCAGTTACTGTGTCACCTACTTTTGTGTCAGACACATTTTTTATACTTGCAGTAATATATCCAACCATACCTGCAGGAAGTTCATCACATGGAATAAACTGACCTGCACCAAAATAACCAACCTCAACAACATTGGCTGTTGCCCCTGTTGCCATCATTTTAATATTCATACCCGGCTTAACTGTTCCTTCTTTAATTCTACAGAAAATAATAACGCCCTTGTATGCATCATATAAACTATCAAAAATCAAAGCCTGAAGTGGTGCATTAGCATCTCCTTCCGGTGCCGGAATTTTTTCAACGATTGCCTCTAAAACATCTTTACAATTAAGACCAGTCTTGGCTGAAATAAGTGGTGCGTCATGGGCTTCAAGACCAATAACGTCCTCTATTTCTGCCTTAACTCTGTCAGGATCTGCTGAAGGCAAATCAATCTTATTAATAACAGGGAATACTTCCAGGTCATGGTCAAGTGCCAAATATACATTGGCCAAAGTCTGTGCCTCAACTCCCTGTGCCGCATCAACTACAAGCACTGCCCCATCACAGGCTGCAAGGCTTCTTGAAACTTCATAGTTAAAGTCAACGTGTCCCGGTGTATCAATAAGGTTAAAAATATACTCTTCTCCATCTTTAGCCTTGTAAATAGTTCTAACGGCCTGAGACTTAATAGTAATACCTCTTTCTCTTTCAAGTTCCATGTTATCAAGAACCTGAGCCTGCATCTCTCTGTTAGTCAAAAGACCTGTCATTTCTATAATTCGGTCAGCCAATGTAGATTTACCGTGATCTATATGGGCTATAATACAAAAATTTCTAATTTTACTCTGATCAATATGTGACAATTTATTCGCTCCAATCTGTTTACATTTTGTCTGTATTATTCTATTTGCTTATATTTTTTAACATTTCTAACAATTAGTTTTCTAAAATTCATTCACATTTTAACATAAATAAATCATAGGTTCAAACATTTTAACTTTATCACTTTATTATTTTCATTTTATTTGATAAACTTAATACTATGTGCCATAATTTTATGTCACTTAAGTGACGGAATGGAGAAAATATGAACTATGCAGAAATAAAAACATTTGATGTGGCAAATGGTCCCGGTATCAGAGTTTCTCTTTTTGTAAGTGGCTGTAATCACAGATGTCCCGGATGTTTCAATGAACAGGCTTGGGATTTCAACTTTGGTCAGCCCTTTACACAGGAAACCATTAACTACATTATAGATACTTTGTCTTTTGGTGCTTATCAGGGAGTTACATTCCTAGGTGGTGAGCCAATGGAGCCTGTTAACCAGAAGGGGCTGCTTCCACTTGCCCGAAAGATAAAAGAAACATATCCCGAAAAAGATATCTGGTGTTTCACAGGATACGACTTTGAAAAAGATATAATTGGACACATGTACAACGAGTGTCCTGAAACTAAAGAACTTCTTTCCTATATAGATGTTCTTGTAGATGGTCCATTCATCGAAGCGCAGAAGAACTTAAACCTGGTATTTCGTGGTTCCGAGAACCAGCGCTTAATTAGAATACCTGAAACATTAAAAACCGGGAATATTGTTTTATGGGAAAAAGAAATGTAATCTAAATGGTATCTTTTACCCATTGCAGGCAGAAATTTCTGCAAGCAAACAATAGGCAGGATTTCGCAATTTTGCGAGCATAGCGTACAGCGATAAACTTACTGTCTGAGCCGTAGGCGAGTTTAAGTTTTCGCTGTACAATAGGCGGCGGAGCAAAATCAGAAAGACAACGTGTTTGCGGTAGAAATTTCTGCTGGCAATGGAGCAATATACCATTTGGATTACATTATATTTACAATAAAAGGAGATTTGTTATGGCTGTTAATGTTAACGTAAAAAAATTAAAGGAGAATGCTACTATTCCTACTTATGGAACTGAGTATGCCGCAGGTGCTGATTTATATGCCTGCATTGAAGAAGCTGTTACTATTGAAGCCGGTGAAACTAAGTTTATTGGTACTGGTATTGCAATGGAGATTCCTGAAGGTTATGCCGGTTTGATTTATGCCAGAAGTGGTCTTTCATGTAAGAGAGGTCTTGCTCCTGCTAATAAGGTTGGTGTTGTTGATGCCGATTACCGTGGAGAACTTACTGTTGCTCTTCATAATCACTCAAACAAGGCTGAGACTATTGAACCTAATGAAAGAATTGCACAGGTTGTTATTACACCATTTCTTTCAGCTAATTTTAATCAGGTTGATGAACTTTCTGATACAGTTCGTGGTGTTGGAGGATTTGGTTCTACAGGCAAATAACATTATTTTAAAAAGGCGCATTTCAATTCCATGCGCCTTTTTACTTTATGCTTTAAATTTTTCATCTCAACCTTACGATATATTTTTCATACCCATAACGTTTTACTGTTGTAGTATAAGATTAAAATGTATCATTTTTGTAACAGCCGTGTTTGCATCATAGAATTTTTATCTTAGTAATTTATTATCAATAATTCTTTATGGATTTTTATTATACTTTTTAATAAAAATCATTATCAAATCCGTCTATTCCAACTTCTATGCTTTTTTTGCCAAGTTCTACTCTCCAAACAATTCCACTTATTATTTCACACTGCCATATGTAATTCTTATCTTTGTCAACTATGGCAATTCCTTTAGTTTCTTTATCTTTGTCAGCTAATTCATTATAATAAATACCCTGTTCATATGGTTCTACATAAATTCCATTATAGTAGTCTGATAGCTGCTCTATTATTTCTTTTTGAAAAGTATCCAAATTAATAAGAGTTAACTTATTTTTCTCTGCGTTCTGCTTAGCGTAGCTAAGTATACTTTCCACATTGTCTCCCGTGATTTTTATTTCATATATTTTGTTGGTCGTATTGTCCAAATACACGGTTGCCATAATCTTTGGACTCTTGCTTAATGTTGCTGTCGCCTCTAAATATGGGAAAGAAGCACTTTCACCAACAATACTGTAACACTTTTGAATAACAATATTTTTAGGTACCAGTTTTATTATTTTTTTATTGTTTATTAACTCTTTACAGCCAAAAAGCTCAAGCCAATAATTTATTTGCTTTTTTACATTTTTTCTAATTGTTTTCAATTCGTTCTCTGACGGATCAAACAATACTTCAACTTTCTTTTTTGCATATTCTTCATCAGTTATAATAGAGTTAAGGTCCTCTAACTTCTGGTCTATTGTTTTAGTCTTTGCCGTTGATGCCATTTCAAGGTTTACACTGCCTGTATCCTTATCACTATATTTAACCTGATTTAAGTAGCTTGTATCACTGTAATAATATAATAATTGAGGCAGAAAAACCGCCAAAGCCACAATTAGCAATACTGCCACAGGTAATATTCTTTTCTTCATTTAGTTCTGTCCTTCCTGAAAAATAATACTTATTATCGTACCTTTTCCTGGTTTACTTCTAACACTCCACTTAGCATTATGTATGCTTACAATCTTTTTGCAAAGGGACATTCCTATGCCTGCACCGCCCTCTTTTCTTGCTCTTGACTTATCAATCATATAAAATGCTTCAGTTATTTTTTTAATTTCACTTTTCTCCATTCCACAGCCATTGTCCTGAATGAAAACTGTGTATCCTTTTTCGGTTTTTATAGCCTTAAGGGCAATTATTCCCTGACCTGAAATGGCTTTTCTGCCATTATCGATAATATTCATAAACAGGGACTTAAGCAAATCCTCATTTCCAACAATCACAGCCGGTTCAACAGACATTTTAAACCTGATATTGTGTTCCCTAAGCATTTGTTCTACAGTTTTTTCAATGTCATTAAACATTTTTTCTGTACTAATTCTGTTAAATTCGATTTTCTGCTTATCAAGAGAAATCAAATCCATTAAAGTAAATGACAACTTCTCCAGTCTTTTTCCCTGTAAAAATATATAATTGGAATATTCTGAAATCTCTTCTTTTTCAAGGTCCATTGAACGCATCATATCAGAATAGCCTATAATTGAAGTCAAAGGAGTTTTCAATTCGTGAGCGAAAGCTGCCGTAAAATCTTCCTGTCTTCTTGCTGTATCTTCCAACTCTTCAATATTCTTCTCCAGCCTGTCTGCCATAATATTAAAGCTATTAACCAAGTCTCCAACTTCACCGTCAGTTTTTATCTTTGCTCTTGTGTCGTACTGACCTTTTGCCATTTGACTTACGGTATCAGACAACTTTTCAATTGGTCTTGTTATTTTTTTAGAAAAAACATATGCAAGAATGCAGGTAACAACAAGGGCAATTCCCAATATTACCCTATAATTTTTCATCATTTCATTTATGTCATTGTAAACTTCATTAATGCTGCTAACAATGCTTATGTAATATGTTCCGCTTTCAATTGTCATTTTTGACATTGTTTCCAAATAATAACTACCATTATTTTTAAAAATCAAGTATCCAAAATTATTGTCTTTTAAATCTTTGATTTTTATATTTTTTTCTATTTTGCTGTCAGTATATATTGCTTTTTCTTTCTGATTTACAATTGTAATTCCAATCTGGCTTTCGCCCATACTTCTTTTGACTGAATCAATTATTTTTTCTATGTCATTTTTTTGAATATATTCAGTATCCGATGACAACATTGAGGCTGAAGCTTCAAATGAATATACAAACATTTGATTCTCGTTTTGCTTTCTTGACAATTCTCTACTTAAAGAATTATCAAATGATAACTTTATGAATATTCCTCCAAATATAGAAAAAATAACCGTAACAATTATAATCAGTGAGAAAAACATTTTCCAAAAAAGTTTCATTTAACACCTTTTCCTGTTTGATTATTGTTGATTATATGGATTGCTTTGTGCTCCTATAATCACACTAACTTGTATCCAACTTTGTACACGGACTGTATCTTGTCTCCCCAGTCCAGTTTTCTTCTAAGTCTTTGAATATGTAAATCTATAGTTCTGCTGTCTCCAACATAGTCGTTGCCCCACACATTTTCATATATTACATCTCTGTAAAGGGCAATATTTTTGTTTCGTATAAGCAGAACCAAAAGTTCAAACTCTTTATGTGTAAGGTCCAAAGTCTTGCCTGCCTTCGTTACACTTCTTGACTGAAAATTAATTACCACATCATCTTCAACCAACTCGTCGTTTGTCTTCTTGTATCGTCTGAGAACACTTTCAACCCTTGCAAGCATTTCAACTACTTCAAAAGGCTTTGCAATATAGTCGTCTGCTCCTGCTCTAAGGCCCTTAACCTTATTATCTGTAGTTCCCATTGCAGTAATAAAAATAGACGGAATGTCCATTGACTTTGCATACTCCAAAAGTTCATAACCGTCTATTTCCGGTAGCATTATGTCGAAAAGACATAAATCAAAATGCTTACTGTCTAAAAGATTTGCCGCATCCTTTCCGTTATATGCGCATGTGCATAAATAACCTGCCTTTACAAGATTTATTTTTATTAAATTTGCAATCATTTCATCATCTTCTGCAACTAAAATTTCTATCATTAATTTTCTCCCAGTATACATATTAATCCATATTGTATTTTATATTAAATTGTATCTTATTTGTAAACTATTCTCCAAGTACTTTTTTTATTAAAACAGCCAAAGGCTCTGCTGCATTTTTTGCCTCCTGATATGTATTGGTCTGTGCCCCAACCTCAATTAACATACACTGCTTACCAAGGGACAAATTATATTCATAAGCATTTACATAATTTCTTCTTGTAAAACCCGGATAATAGCATTCTGCGTTTACTTTCATTTGGAGTCCAAGGGCAAGATTTTCGAACCTGTATGGATTTTTCAAATAATCAATATCGCCACTTAGCTTAAATCTGGACATGCCATTAAAAAACATAATCTGGGCAGTTTTCTTTCCATTGATTTCCGTAACCAACCTTGTTCCGTCATTTACTCCGTCTCTGTGAATATCCAAAATCAAACTAATTGACGGATATTTCTTTAACTGCTTCTTTACCCCAGCCTTAGACTGGGTGTATGCCTCGTGTCTGTCTAACTTACCATTTACTATATCATATTTTGTTTTGTCGTGTATTACATTATAACCAAACTGCTCTCTTAAAATCTGTGCCAGCCTGTTTCCAACACCAATAATTGTTGTGTCCTCATCCTTTGTTGTGTTGGAAAAATCCTCCATTGAATGAGTATGATATATTAGTATTTGAGGTTTCTTATTGTTTCCCGTTATTTTAAATTCTTTATTTAAAGCCTGTTTAATTGGCATATCACTTTCTTTTATGGTTGTTGCATTTGTTACCGTATAAAATCTGTTAATTACTTCTTTAAAACTGCCAATATTTTTTTCCGTATAAAGTTTTCCCGATTTTTTAGGCATTGGAACTATAGCCTTATTTTCCTTCTTTTTATTGTTGTTCTTTTCATTATTTTTAACAGTTGTTTCCACAGGTTTAGCAGTAGTTTCCACTTCTTTTTTTGCAATCTGATTTTCAGCTTTCATATTTTCATACAAAATATTTATAACCTGGCTATATGCCGGATCACTTGTGTCATAAGTGTATTCGCTTTTTGCTATATAATCTGTTACAACCGTTGTAAGAATCCTCTTTTTTGCATCCTCTGCAATATCTTTGTGATTCTCCAAATATATCATATATTGTGTCATTATATTTGAGTTTTCCAAAATCTCCTGAGCAAGCATATTTCCTGTTTCCATTAATTCTTTACTTGCGGCAACTTTTATTTTCTTATTAGTTATCATATTTACACAGGAAAAAGTTATATAAGCACACAATGCAACAATAATCGCCTTTACAATTACACTAAACATATAATCAGGCGATTTAAATTTATACAGTTTTATTATTCCATGTTTTGTATGTTTCTGCACTTTTCCTGTCTCCCTTTGTCCCACTTTTAAAATTATATGAAACAAGGTCCTGTAATATTAATTACTATTTTAAAACATTGCAAAACATATTTATTCCACAGGCAATTATTTTGCTTAAGTTATCAACAATTTCATCTATATCTTTTGGAGTTACAAACATTTGCTCTGTATCTTCCGACAAAAGTTCTTCAAACAACTGATATTTTTCATCAGATGTGTAGTCCTTAAATATATTTGAAATACTATTATTTTGGTTATGAGAAGCAAGTATTTCCAAAAGCTTCTCCATTGTGTCATTAACAATTGTTGCCCCACTTACAACCATGGGAACCCCAATGGCAATAACCTTGGTATTTAGAGATTGTTCATTCAACCCTTTTCTATGATTGCCTATTCCTGAACCGGGAGTTATCCCTGTGTCCGTAAGCTGTATTGTTGTTGTAATTCTTCTTACATTTCTTGCTGCAAGTGAGTCTATTGCAATAATAATGTCCGGTTTCATTTGAGCCGTTATGCCTTTTACTATTGAAAAAGTTTCCATACCGGTCTGAGCCAACACCCCCGGAGCCAAACAGTACACATTAGGCAAAATTTCAATCTGCTCGGCAACTTTTGGTCCCAATGAATCAGGCGTAGCCTTTGAATTTCCAAGACCCACTATAAGGATTTTTTTTATGTTTTGATTCTTAGTCATATCTTCCATATGATTTGCTATTTCTTTTGCAAAAATATTTTGCCTCTCCAAATCATCTTCCTTAAAAAGTCTTGTTTCCATTGTAACATAACTTCCTATAGGCTTTCCCATGGACTTTGCGCCATTTTCATTAAATATTTCCACATCTGTTGTTGTCATAAATAATTCTTTATTGTAATTTTTGTCTATTTTTACTCCACTAATTTCAATATTTCTTTTAAATCGTTCTCTTTCCTCTAATGCCAAATCCGTATAAATGTTTATTTTTTTCATAAAGCCCCCTGAAAACTATATATTCTTAAAGACGTTATTTTTTATTCATCAAATTCAATTTTTTCTTATAAAGCCATCCATCGTAAATTCTAAAAAATAAAGCGAAGCACTTTATGCTCCGCTTTATTAATATCTACATTATTATTAAATTTATTCAAACTCAAAATATGGCTGACCTTTTTTAAGCTTTACACCCTTAGCCTCTGCCATTTCAGATACACTTACTATCTGATATCCTTTCTTCTGAAGCTTTGGAATGGCTTCTATTGCTGCATCCACTGACCAGCTATGAATGTCATGCATAAGAATTATCTGTCCATCCTTTGCACTGTTCATTATAGATTTAACTGTTTCCTTCTTGCTTTTAGTCTTCCAGTCCAATGTGTCAACTGACCAACATACAATAGGCATCTTAGCAGCTTTCTGCACCTTGGCATCTCTTATTCCTGAACCATATGGTGGTCTTAAAAATTTAGGATTATATCCTACTGCCTTTTTAACCAATTCATTAACTCCATTAATCTCGTATTTACGTTTACTCTTAGATACCTTGTCTAGTGCACAATGATTCATTGTATGATTTCCCAAGTCACATCCAAGAGCATCCATTCTCTTAAGTAATTTATCAACCGGAATATCAGTTCTCTTAAGGCTGTATCCACACATAAAAAATGAAGCTCTTGCATTATACTTCTCTAACGCATCCAGTAGCTTTCCTGTATATTGTCCCGGACCATCATCAAAAGTCAACGCAATCATAGGCTTGTTAGGATCTATTGCTCTTGTGGTTTCTTCCTGAACTGTGGTCTCAACTATGGTCTTCTTAACTATGGTCTGCTTCTGGCTTGTTTCCACATTTCCCGCTGTTGGTACTGATTTTTTCTTTCCCAAAATCATCTTTCCGGCAAAAACTATGACAATAATAACCCCCAATATTATGGCTATTTTTTCATACTGTCTGCGCACTTCTTTCTTTCTTTGTAATTTCTTTAGTTCGTTTTTCTCTCTCGTTGTCATATTTACCTCACTTTCTCAGAACTGCATTATATTACTTATATTTAAGTTTTGCAATACTTTTTTTTATTATTTTCGACTTTTTATACCACTCTATTTTCACCTTATTTTTCACCTTATTTTTCCCACTTAATTTTTGCCTCTTTTCTTTTAATCTTATGTTTATTTTTTGCTTGTGACTACTATAAAATAATGATAAAATTTAGTCAGCATATTTTGTGAGGTGTAACGTGAAAACTTTAGCTAATGATATTAAAAATAAAAGCTTTAAAAACGCATATCTTTTATGCGGTGAAGAAGAATATTTGAAACTTAATTATAAGAACCGGCTGATTAAATCCATTGTCGGTGATGATACAATGAACCTTGGAATGTACGAAGGCAAAAACATTGACATTAACGAAGTTATAGACAGTGCGGAAACTGTTCCTTTTTTTGCTGAATACAGACTTATTGTTATGGAAAATACCGGTCTTTTCAAAAGTGGCGGGGAGCAGCTTGCCGAATATATGAAGACTATTCCTTCAACTACTATTTTTCTCTTCGTTGAAAGCGATGTAGACAAGCGTAGCAAAATGTACAAGGCTGTAAAATCCGCAGGTTATATCTGCGAAATAAACCGACAGACTGAAAATGATATTGCAATTTGGGCTGCAAGAATTTTTGATTACAATGGCAAGAAAATCACAAAAGCCAATATGTCATACCTTATTGCCAGCGTTGGCACCGACATGGAAGTCTTATCAAGAGAAATCGAAAAGCTTATTAGCTACGCACTAAACAAGAACGTTATTTCTAAAGAAGACATTGACGCTGTTTGCATAAAACAGCTTAACGTTAGAATTTTTGATATGATGGATGCAATTTCCGTAAAGAATCAAAAGAAAACCTTGGACTGTTATTATGAATTAATTGCAGAAAAAGAACCTCCTATGAGAATCCTTTTTATGATAAGCAGACAGTTTAATCTTATGCTTCAGGCTAAAGACCTTTCATCCCGCGGAATGAACCGCGAACAAGTGGCACACACAATGGGCGTTCAAAGCTTTATAGCCGGCAAATGCATCAACCAATGCCGTAATTTCTCAATGGCCGAACTAAAATCAGGGCTCGCTGAAAGCGTAAACACCGAATCCCTAATTAAATCAGGAATGATGGACGAAAACATAGGGGTTGAAATGCTGCTGGTAAAATATAGTAAGAGAAACTAAAAAAGAAGTTGCAGAAAACTGCAACTTCTTTTTTATTCACAATTGTAATTATGCAACTGTGTTAACTAATTTTGTTAATCTTGAAATCTTTCTAGCAACGTTGTTCTTGTGGTAGATACCCTTTGAACCAGCCATTTCGATAAGCTTTGTAGCTGCAACTAAAGCTGTGTTAGCTGCTTCCTTATCGTTAGCTGCAACAGCTGCTTCAACTTTCTTAATAGCTGTCTTAACTGCTGACTTAACTGCCTTATTTCTTTCGTACTTTGTCTGATTAACTAAAATTCTCTTTTTTGCTGACTTAATGTTTGCCATTTTGTCCACCTCCGTGAAAAATCTAATTGTGATTTCCGTTGAGAGAGATTGGAAATCAAGTTTCACCATCTGCGCCATTGGAAATGCGGACGTTTGACGCAGACACTAAAAATTATTCTAGTAAAAAAAATATATATTGTCAATATTATTTTTTAAATTTTCATTTGATTTTTTACCTTATCGTTATCCCACCTTTTTCATCCGTCCTATATATCACCCCACCCTGCTTTCGTAATCTTTCCATTGTTTCATTTCCAGGATGTCCGTATGAGTTGTTTTTCCCCACAGATATTATGCTGTACTTTGGATTTACTTTTTTCAGAAATTTTTCTGAGCTTGAATAGTTTGAACCGTGATGTGCCACTTTTAGGACTGTGTAGTTTTCTTCTATATCATCTTTTATTTTCTCTTCAATTTCCTTTGATATATCTCCTGTCAGCAGTATTTTTGAAGTTTTATTTTTAACGGAAAGCACTGTACAGTAGTCGTTTTTATCCGATGCTGTTGTTGTGGTTTCCGGATATATGCACTTAATTTTCGTTTTGCCAAGGCTCAGTGTATCTCCTTTTTTTATGTACAAAACATTGATTTTTTTTAACTTTGCTTTTTCAATCAGTTCATTGTAAGTATCATCCTTCATATTAATGTCTGGCATCACAAGGTTTTTAATTCTTATTCTGTTGGAGTTATTATTTTCTAAAATTTCCAGTATACCGCTTATATGGTCTTTGTCCGTATGGGTTATTATGGAATAGTCGATTGTTCCTATGCCTTCGGCTTTTAAGTATGGCACTATGCAATTTTTTGCCACCTGTTTTTCAGACGTACTTCCCCCATCTACCATAACTTTCGTTCCATTATCTCCATGTATCAATATGCCGTCACCCTGTCCCACGTTAATAAATGTTATGTAAAACCCCTGATTTGGAATATAATATATCAAACAATTTAGTAGCAAAAATCCTACAATACAAGCTAATCTTAGTTTTACATTTTGACCCTTTATTCTTCTCTCTTTTTTAGCTTTCTTTTCCAGTACAAGTCCTGTTTCTTTTTTTATTATGTTCCTTTCCTTCTCAGCCCTTGTATACTTAGTTCTTATGTTTTTAAGTCCAAACAAAACCACAAGTAATATTGCATAATAAACTATAATTATAGTCACTTTAGGTTGTCCAACCACTATACTTGCAACTGAGCTTTTGTTAATTATGTTACACAGAAATGTGTAAAGTTCCAATATTCCACAGCCGGGAAATATTACAGCTTTTCCAAAGCCAAACATTATGCATGAGCAAAATATTCCCACAATTGAAGATACAATTACCACGCTCATTAAAGGCACTACAACTATGTTTAACAAAAAAGAAAATGTTGGCAATTCATAATAATTCCACGCAAGTATTGGATTCATTACCAAACTTATTGTAAAATTAGCACTTAAGACTTTGATTATTTTATTATCCGTGTTCAAAATTTCTTCAACTATTGGCAAAATAAGCACTATAGCTATAATTGCCCCAAAGGACATTTGAAATCCACTATTACAAACCACAAAAGGGTTCTGAACAAGCAACACAAGTCCTGCAAGGGATATGGCTGTTATGGCATCGTATTTTCGTCCAAGAACTTCCCCTATTATTTTTAGTATAAACATTATTATTGCCCTAATTGTTGAAATTCCAAAACCTGACATTATTCCAAAACTCAAAACAACAGGTATGGATACTGCTGCTGAAAAAAGAAATCTGAATCTTCTTCTAAGCAATCTGTAAATTGCCATGCCGATAAAGCTAATGTGTAGCCCGCTTATGGCGAGTATATGTGCTATTCCTGACACCGAATATAACTCCTTTATGTCACTGTCAAGGTCGGTTTTGTCCCCAAGGATTATTGCGCCGATTATTCCATTCTTATTATTTATAATGGAAAATATCCCATTATTATCACTGCAAAGTTTTTCCAGTCTTTCGATTATTTCCATTCTCAATTCATAAAGTCCCTGTCTTATTCCGCTGTAATCACTGTTTATTATTTCAATGGTTCCTGCTTCTATTTTTCCATAAAAACCTAATGACAGATAATATTTTCTTGAATCAAAATTTCCCTTATTGGCAGCTTCTTCAAACTGTCTTAACTTTCCCCTTACTTTTATAATATTTCCTATTTTTACATTAGGAATCTTCTCTGTATTTACAAATATTCTTTTAACACTTACGCTCTTTTCTCCATTCTCCATTTCTACACCTTTTAAATAAATATTTGTACCAAATGCAGTATTTTCTATTTTGTATATTTTCCCCTGTACAATTACAGTATTTTCCTTCAAATCATATATATAATTCCGTGTTGTAATTTCGTTACTCATTAACATAAATCCCATAATTAAAGTAAAAAAAATCACCACAAAAGCACCCATATCTTCATATGCTTTTATGATGATTTTTCTAATAACTATAATTGCCGGCACAATGCATGGCACTGCTATATTCAAGTCAAAAACAGCTATTACCTCTCCAAGTACAAAAGCCAGTAATATCCAAAATACCGGTCTTTTTATAACTGTCACTCCTTTTTTATTTATTTTTCTGTTCAACCAAATCCAAATTTCTTATAAAAGGCTCTGCCAATGAAATGTCGTCGTGATATTTTAAAGCTGAATCACCCTCTACACTTATCTGAACCTTATGAATGTTATCAAGTTCCAATAAAGAATTTACGATTGAGTATATTACAAGCTTGTTGGAAACCGTACTCTGTTCCGTTAAGAAATTGTCTCCAAAATCCACATAACATATGTTTCCGGCTGTTGCAACACTTATAAGCTCTGTGTCACTTGTAAGGGTGGCTGTATATTTTCCTTTCTGCGGGCCCTTAATAAGTTGCTCAACTATAAACTGCTCTTTTGATTTTCCACTGTAAGATGCATTCTTAAGATTGTATTCCTTTAATTTAGTACCTTTCTTATTGGCAAAATACAACTTGAAATCATCCTTATTCTTATCTACTAAATCCCCTCTTAATCCCGAAATAAAATCAGATGCTTTCATTGCCGTTACTGTTTTGTCGTCTCCTGTCTGTCCATATGGTACACCCCCTATTGTAAATGCCACATAGTCAACACCGTCAATCTGATTAAGAGTGCAAACTACTGCTGTCCTGCACAACACTTCCACTTGTGGATTTAAAACATTATAGCTTTCGCCAAAATCCACTGTTAAAAGTCCATCTGCCAAAGTATAACCGTTAACTGTTACAGTGTCCGGAATTGCTTTTTTATCATTGTCCTTACCATTACTTTGCAATGCCTTAAGTGCTTCAGAAATCTGATTTTCAGTTTCGCCTTCCTGAAGTTTGTAACTTTCCGTAACTAATTTTGTATTTTCTGTATTAACATAATACATCTGAAAGCCTTTTTCTGCTTTAGTTACTGACTTGTTTCCACAGCCCCACAAAGTTGCAATAAGACTTACAACTAATATTAAATTAACTATATTTTTGATAGTTCTTTTCATACCTTTCAATCTCCATTTATGCAATGTACTTAAGAGGTATACGTACAGTAAATGTTGTACCTTCTCCCTCTTTACTGTGAATCTTAATGGAACCATGGTGCTTCATAACTATTTCCTTAGTTATGGCCAAACCAAGACCTGTTCCTCCTGTCTCCCTTGAACGAGCCTTGTCAACTCTAAAGAATCTTTCAAAAACTCTGTCCTGATTTTCTTCAGAAATTCCAATTCCTGTATCTGTTACTTTTAAATAAAAATACTGGTGGTCTGAATTTAATGATGCCGTAACAGTTCCATCTGTATTGTTGTACTTTATTGCATTTTCAACTAAGTTAGTTGCCACACTTGCAAACTTAAGTTCATCTACGTCTGCAATAACCGGTCTGAAACTTTCAAATATTAATTCAATGTTTTTGCTTTCAGCTATAGGCTTTAATCTCTTAAGAACAGCTTCCAATATTTCATTAATATTAACTGATGAAATATTAATTTCTGACTCTGATTTTTCCATTCTTACCAATGCCAAAAGGTCTGTTATTATGTCATTTTCCCTGTCTATTTCTTTTGAAATATCATGCAAAAATTCCTGATATAATTCTTCCGGTAATCCCTGCTGACCTAAAAGTGAATCAGCCAAAACTTTCATTGACGTAATAGGTGTCTTTAATTCATGTGACACATTAGATACAAATTCCTGTCTTGATTTTTCCTGCGTATTTAATTTGTTTACAAGCTGACGAAATTCGTTACTTATATCCATTACTTCCCGGTAATCTTTTTCTTCTTCCATATTGCCCTTTGCAATTTCTTCAATGGAAATACCGATTCTCTTAATTGGTTTTGTAAACATAACTGCGCATAACCAACTTGCAAATAAAGCAAAAATCAAAACAAGTACATCTGCAATGGCCACATTTCTTACTATATAATCCTTGTAATCAACTGCATCTGCTGTTGAATAATTGATGTATAAAGAACCTATAACCGTGGTTTTAGTCTCTCCTTCACCGTCTGAAACAGTTGATGTAATAGGTATCGCAAATTCTATGTAATTATGACTCTTGCTATCAACCTGAACAGTCTCACCCTTAAAACTTTTAATAACATTTTCAGATATACATGTCTTGCCTTTTTCACTGTTATTGCTATCCTTAATAATAACATATCGGCTGTTTACAACCTGGATTCTACAATTATATTCCTTCGCTAACTGTTCAATCTGGGCATCTACAATATCAATGTTCTCATTGGACTGGTCCAAATAATTATTGTTAATAATATTATTCTTTAGCATTGTATTGTTAGCCTTAAAGCTGTTTATTCTGTTGTTTAAATAATTCTTTGTTGTTACGTTAACAATAAATATGCTTGAAGCAAGAGCCGGTATAATAATAGCAAGCATAATTACTACAAAAACTCTTAGCTTCAAGCTTCTTATTGGATTAACAAATTTTGAAATCTTATTATTATTCATGTTTCTATCCCTGGAAATAATATCCCATACCCCACTTTGTGTGAATATACTCCGGTTTAGCCGGGTTCTCCTCTACTTTCTCTCTTAATCTTCTAACGTTTACATCTACGGTTCTTGCATCACCCGGATATTTAGAGCCCCAAATCAAAGTTAAAAGCTGCTCTCTACCGTATATCTTTCCCGGATTTTCAGCTAAAAGTTTCAAAATGTCAAACTCCTTAACTGTTAATCTAATTTCACGGTCCTCAATATAAAGACGCTTAGCTTCAATGTCAAGCTTAAGCTTTCCTGATGTAATAACCTTTGGTTCCTCAGGTTTTGCAGGAGCTTTACGCTTATTTCTTCTAATAATGGCTTTAATTCTTGCCTTTACTTCCAATATATTAAAAGGCTTTGTTATATAATCATCTGCTCCATATTCAAGGCCCAATATTTTGTCCATATCATCACCCTTTGCAGTAAGCATTATAATAGGCATATCGGAAAACTCTCTAATCTGCTGACAAACCTCATATCCTGTTAAAATTGGTAGCATCAAATCTAAAAGAACTATATCATATTCAGTTTCTTTCGCCTTATCAACGGCTTCCTGTCCGTCATAGGCACAATCAACTTCATAGCCTTCCTGTTCCAAACTAAATTTCAGTCCCTTTACAATTAATTTTTCATCATCAACTACTAACGCCTTCATTACATAAACCTTTCTACTTAATCAACAGTTATCATTTTTTCAATGTTTGAGTAAATGGAATCACCTATTCCCGACACGTTTTTTATATCTTCCTTAGTTTTAAAATCTCCATTCTCCTCACGGTAGGCTATAATTGCTTTAGCTCTTGTTTCTCCAATTCCTGACAACGAAGTAAGACCCTCAACATCTGCAGTGTTAATGTTAACCAGATTCTCCTTAATGTCTTCACTATCATGTGTCTTGTCATTAGTGCCCTGGCTGCTATTCTGGCTATCATTGCCTGAATCAGAATTTCCGTCTAAATTTTCCTCTGAACCATTCTGATTCTCCTTAAGCTTAGCATAATATTCCTTCTGGGAAAGTACTACAATATTCTGGCCGTCTTTCAAAACTTCAGCCATATTAACTCCCTGCTTCTGGGCTTTCTTAGTAAGCCCTCCTGCCTTCTCAATAGCCATAAAAACCCTGTCGTTACTCTTTAAACAATACACTCCCGGATTGTTAACCTGACCACTGACATAAACATAAATCTCTTCCAAACTTTCTGATGGTTCTTCACTGTTCTCACCGGCTTCCACACGTGTAGTCTGACTGTTGTTTTCAGCCTTGTCCGTTAAAGAAACCTGAGTATTTTTATCCTTACAGCCCGTAAAAAATACTAAAACCGCAACCATTGTTAAAACAATGTATTTCTTTGTATTAATCATTCAAACTCCTATCCGGAGCTTCCCCTTGAACGCATATCATAATTGTACAAAATTATGTTTCAGTTAGCAACACTCATTTTTCACAATTTTATATTAATTTTATCTTTCAAAAATGAAAATACCTACAATTGCAATAATTGCACCCATTAACTTGCTCCACTGAAAATCAACCTTTTCAACTCCAAACATTCCAAACACCTCTATCAGATATGCAATAATAATCTGGGATATTACAATCAAAAGAACTGCCTTTGCAGGGCCAAGTATGTTCATACTCTTTATAACTGTCAAAGTAATAAATGCCCCAATGACACCACCCAGCAACATATACTTATTTTCCATATGAAACATACCCCACACATTTTGACGTCCCGTAATAAACCAAGCCAAAATACAAACGATAAAAGCCGTTAGCTGCACCCATGAATTGGCAGCCCAAAGGCTACTACTTTTCGTAACCTGCGTGTTAAAAACACCCTGAACACTCATCAAAGCTCCTGAAATCAATGCAATAATAAATCCCCACATGTAAAAAACCTCCACTATTCACTTAGTAAGGTATTTTTTATAAATATCGCACAGAAATTCCCGTTGCAAACACGTTGATTTTCTTATTTTTCTCCGCCGCCTATTGTAAGACAAAAATCTAAACTTGCCTACGGCTCAGACATTAGATTTTTGCCTTACGCTATGCTCGAAAAATCGCGAAAATCTGCCTATCGTTTGCTTTCGGGAATTTCTGTGCGATATTAAGTCAAAAAAAATACCCACCAAATGTTTATAGTGGATATTTTTTACATATTTGATTTATTTATTCATTGTTTTAAATATTATTGATATTGTTGTGCCTTCCCCAAGGGTGCTGTGGATTTGGATTTCTGCCTCGTGTTGTTCTGCTATGTGTTTTACAATGGCGAGCCCAAGTCCTGTACCTCCTGTTTTCTTTGAACGGGCTTTGTCTACTCGGTAGAATCGCTCGAAGATTCGGTTTAAATCGTCTTCCGGTATTCCAATACCGTCATCCTTAACCTGAAGTATTATGTTGTTATCTTTTTTGAATACTGATGCCCATACGTGTCCTTCCGGCTTGTTGTATCTTATGGCATTATCGCAAAGGTTGTATATAACCTCCTGTATCATTTCCTGATTTGCCTTTATTATACAGTCTTTTTCTATTATGTCTGTTGCGATTGTTATGTTGTGCTTTTCGGCATTCATCTGCAACATGTCCACACAGCTTACTACTTCTTCATTTAAGCTTACGTTTGTTGTTGACAGCTGATGGTCCATAACATCTAACTGTGACAATTCAATTATGTCATTTATAAGTGACAATAATCTGTTGGCACTTTTATGAATTTCACTGGCAAAATGCTGGATATCTCCCTCTTTTGCCATTCCTGTTTCTATCAGTTCTGCGTAACCTGAAATTGAAGCCAACGGTGTTTTCAACTCATGAGATACGTTTGCCGTAAATTCCTGTCGCATTTTTGAGCTTTTCTTTAATGCTTTATGCTGGCTGTGAATTTTGTCCATAAACGGCTGAATTTCTTCATATGTTTCCGTTGCCTTATCATCTTCAAGATGTTGTGCCATAAGCTCTATTGGCTTTATAAGACTTTGTGCCAAAAGTTTTGCCACAACAAGACTTACTCCTATTGCCAAAATAAGAACTACCAAAAAGATTGGGAATATCTGTGCGCCAAACTGCCACAGGTTTCCTGCTTCTTTTGCGACTCTTATTATTTGACCGCGGTTCATTTTTTCAGCATAGTAATATGTATTTTTTTCAAGTGTTCCTGACTCTCTTATTGCACTTCCACTACCTGTCTTTAATGCCTGTTTAACTTCCGGTCTGTTTCCATGATTGTCCATGGAACCAATGTCTGCATTACTGTCATATTCAACTTTTCCGTCACTGTCTATAACTGTAATTCTCAGATTATCTATTTTAGGATCAAAGTCCTTTTCTATATATTCAAGAACTGCCTCCGTTGTTTTTAAAATATGAACATGAGTCTTAAGATCCTCCATGACCTGACTTCTGTATATATTATAAAAAATTCCTACACTTGCTATCATTGTTATTATTGTAAAAATCACCGAGATAATGGTCATTCTTGTATATATTTTCTTTTTCACTTACTTGTCCTTTCTGTAATTCATTGTGTAACCCACATTCCTTACAGTCTGAATAAGATTTCCTTTTTCGCCTATCTTACGTCGTAATGTTTTAATGTGCATATCAAGAGTACGTGATTCACCTTCGTAATCAATCCCCCATACTCTGTCAAGAATCTGGCTTCTCTGAAGAACGATTCCTGAGTTCTGAATTAACATTTTTAACAACTGATATTCCTTGTATGTTAATTCAGTCTCTTGTCCATCAACTAAAACCTGATGCTTAGCATCATCCATTGTTATGCAATCAAAACTGTAAATGTGACTTCCACCTGAAACATTTGCTCTCCTTAACAAAGCTTTCACTCTTGAAATTAGTTCCATAATTCCAAAAGGCTTTGTCATATAATCATCTGCTCCCTGATCAAGCCCTTTTACCTTGTCCATTTCAGAAGTTTTTGCAGTAACCATTATAACCGGTAACTTTGCCGTACTCTGCTCAGCTCTCACATCCTTTAACACAGATAATCCGTCTCTGTCAGGTAACATTATATCCATAATTATCAAATCCGGATGTTCTTTTGTCAAGGCATTTTCGAAATCTGATGCTGTTGCAAAAGCACTTACCTCATATCCTGCATTTTTCAATGCAAACTGTTCAATTTCCGAAATATTCTTATCATCTTCTAAAATATAGATTTTTCCCATATGCGTTTCCTATTTTTTTTCAGGTAAGATTGAATAAGCAATGTTTACGGCATGATCTGCTATTCTTTCTAACCCAATTACTAAATCAGTAAAAATAAGTCCGGCCTCAATTGAGCAATCACCTGCTGCCATTCTTTCAACATGACCTTCCTGATAATCAATCTGCATCTGATCAATAATGTCTTCTAATTCATTAATCTTATCCATATTAGACTTGTCATTGTTAACAAATGTTTTTACTGATTCATCAAAAATCTTAATTACTTTGTTATACATTTTTATAAGTTCTTTTTTTCCTTCATTAGAAAAGTTGATTTTTTTATTTTTCTCTTTAAAAGAGTCATCCATAATATTTACTGCATGGTCGCCAATACGTTCTACGTCAATAACAACGTGGAATAAACCACCTAATCTTTCTCTATCCTTAATAGGCATACCATACTGGTTAGCTTTTACCATATATTCTGTTATTCTATGACTTAAGAAATCAATGTACTTCTCTCTTTTATAAACATCATCTGAAGCACTTCTGTCATTTTCAATTAATGCTCTTGTTGAAAATTCAAGATTCTCTCTTACCATTAATGCCATACGTTCAATTTCCTGAACAATTTCAACCATGGCTGTTGATGAAGATGGTGCACCTGAAACTCCAATGTATTTTAATACCATTTCGTTTTCATCATGTTCTTCATTTCCCTTTGAATGAATAACCTTCTTTGATAATTTTACAAGAAGACCTGAACATGGGAATAATATAATAGTCTGGAATACCTTGAATAATGTGTCTGCGTTGGCAACAAATCTCTTAAAGTCACCTGAACCGCTAATACCCATAATTCCATTAATAATAGCCCGGCTTGCAAAAGCTAATATTATTGAAATAACAACAAGACCTACAACGTTAAACATGACGTGGATAAATGCTGTTCTCTTAGCGTTTCTGTTAGCATTCATTGCAGCCATAACTGCAGGTGTACATGAACCGATATTTGCACCTAAGATAAAGTATAAACATGCCAATGGTTCAACAAGTCCTGAGCCTGCCAATAATACCAATACGCTGACTGTTACTGATGAACTCTGAACAATAACTGTTAAAACAAGTCCAAGCAAAACTGCTATGAAAGGATTATCCAAATATTCAAAAATCCTTACTAATGACTCATATTCCGGTATCTGGCCAAGTGCCCCTGTCATAAAGTTAATTCCAAGGAATAATGCACCGAAACCAAAAATAACCGCTGCTATCTTTTTAAGTAATGGTTTCTTTCCGAACATTAATACGGCTGAACCAATAAATATAATAAATGGTGCCACTGCCGTAAGCTTTAATGATACTAACTGTGAAGTGATTGTTGTACCGATGTTTGCACCAAAAGTTAACCCTACTGATCTTTCAAGTGTTAAAATGCCTGCATTTACAAAACTTACTTCCATTACAGTTGTTGCACCTGAAGACTGAATAAATGCAGTAAATAATGCACCAAATACTACTCCTATAAATTTAGTTCTTGTGCATCTGTCTAATACCCCTCTAAGTTTTTCACCTGCGGCCTGCTGAAGACTGTCACTCATATATTTCATTCCAAATAAAAAGAGTGCAAGACCACTCAACAATTCTGTTATCATTGTGTACATAACTCTAATTAACTCCTAAATATCTTTTTCATTATTTTCGCTGTCGCTTCTTTACAATAACAAGCCTAAGTAAAATCTACGTAAAAATTTTAACATAGTTTTTACTTTTATACTAGATAAATATCTTTTTTTTAATATTATTTCGATTTATTAGTACTTTTCCACAAAATTTGCATAAAGATACTGCTAATTTTTTTCAGTTTGGTTTTAAATATACGCCTCTGTAATCCTTTGGAGAATTTTTGCTTAATATAATTTCCATATGAATTTCTTATTAAGAAAAAAAATGTGGGACATTTTCTTACATCCCACACTTTTTCTTAACAAAATATTTACTCAATTATTTCGTATTTTTTCATTAATTCTTTCTGATAAGACTCATCTTCTGCTGACTTTTCAAGCTCATCATATTTCTTTTCTGACATTAATACTTTGATTAACTTATTAACCTGACCGGATCCCTGAGCTTTTCCTTCTGCAATGCCTTTTCTCCAACCTTCGGCAAGTCCTCTCTTATACTGTCGGTCCATTTCTGTATTATATGACATGTATATTACCTCCAATGCCTATTTTGTCTATCGAGTTATCCTATGGACATCTTTTTCCATAATCCTATATTATAAGCATTGTGACAAAATTTCAATCATTTCATCAACATTTTCTTTTGTTATAACAAGAGGTGGTACCATTCTAAGCACATCACTTCCTGCTGATATAACAAGAAGTCCTTTTTCAATGGCTTTATTTACAGTGTCTATAACAGGTGTTGTAAGAACAAGTCCCTGCATAAGTCCTTTACCACGTCTTGCAACAACATTGTCGTACTGTTCCACTAATTTGTCCAACTGTTCTTCCAAATAATTGCTTACTTCATTAACATGTTCAAGAATATTCATTTCTTCAAACAAATCAAATACTTTTGAAACTGCTGCTGTTGCCAATGGATTTCCACCATAAGTTGTTCCGTGATCTCCCGGAACTAATGAATCACAGCACTTCTCCCCTGCAACAAATGCTCCAACAGGAACACCACAACCTAAAGCCTTGGCTGTTGTAATAATATCAGGTTTAACATTATAATGCTGGAATGCATACATCTTTCCTGTTCTTCCCATACCACACTGGATTTCATCACAAATCATTATAATGTCATTGTCATCACAAATCTTTCTGATTCCTTCCATAAATTCCTTAGTTGCCGGATAAATTCCACCTTCACCCTGCACAGGTTCAACAATAATAGCACATGTTTTTTCATTTATTAATGCCTTTACACTGTCTAAGTTATTAAACTCTGCAAACTTAATTCCTGAAATCATTGGCCCAAAAGGTTCCTGATAATGTGAGTTACCTGTTAATGCCAAAGCTCCCATTGTTCTTCCGTGGAAAGAATGATTCATTGCAATAACTTCGTGGTCTGAATTTTTATCTCTGTCATAAGCATAACGCTTAGCCATTTTTAATGCACCTTCAATAGCTTCTGCACCACTGTTAGTAAAGAATGCTTTCTTAAGTCCTGATGCTTCCACTACCTTTTTTGCTGCTTCAATGGCAGGCACATTATAATACAAATTAGATGTGTGTATAAGCTTGTCAATCTGAGCCTTTAACGCATCATTATATTCTTTATTTCCATATCCTAATGCAAATACAGCTATTCCTGCTGCAAAGTCTAAATATTTCTTTCCATTAACATCATAAAGATAAACACCTTCACCTTTATCTAATACGATTTTAAATCTGTTATATGTATGTATAAGGTACTGTTCTCCCTGGTCCATATATTCTTTATCTGTCATTTTACTTTCCTCACTTTTATTAACGTTTTATTTGTTTAATAAGTCAGTATAGAATTTTTCCTGTTCGTCATCTAAAATTGCTGTACCGACACCTTTATTTGTAAAGATTTCAAGAAGAATACTATGTGGAATCCTTCCGTCAAGAATATGAACTCTTGATACACCATTTTTTATAGCATCCATACAGTTTTTAATTTTTGGTAACATTCCGCCGGCAATTATACCATCTTCAATTAATTTTTCTGCTTCTGAAACTGTCATTTCTGAAATAACTGTACTGCTATCATCTTTATCCATATAAACACCCTCAGTATCTGTTAAGAATGCAAGTTTTTCTGCTTTTACTGCTTCTGCAATTGCACTTGCAGCATCATCAGCATTAATATTGTAACCATGATAATCTTCATCTAATCCAATAGGACAAATAATTGGTAAAAAGTCATCTTCAAGTAATTCTAACAAAATTTCTTTATTTACACGTGTAACTTCGCCAACATATCCAATATCCTGGCCTTCTGATAATTTTTTCTTTACAGTGAGAAGTCTTCCGTCTTTACCACTGATACCTATTGCACGTACTCCTAACTGTTCAACTATCTGAACTAATTTCTTGTTTACGCTGTTAAGTACCATTTCAGCAGCCTCTAAAGTATCTTCGTCAGTTACTCTAAGTCCGTTAATGAATTGCGTTTCCATTCCAAGTCTGTCAATGTGACGGCTGATTGCTTTTCCGCCCCCATGAACAATTATTGGCTTGAATCCTACTAATTTAAGAAGTGTAATGTCCTGAATTACGCTTTTCATAAAGTTTTCGTCAAGCATTGCGCTTCCGCCGTATTTTACTACGATGATTTTTCTGTTGAATCTTTGTATGTAAGGTAGGGCTTCAATTAGCACGTCTCCTTTTTCTATCCATTTGTCCATGTCCAGCTGCTGCTGTTGTCCCTTCATTATCATTTTCGTCTCTCCTTTCGATGTTATCTCACAGAAAATTTTTGTCTTGCAAACACGTTGATTTTATCTTGTTTGCTAATCCCAAAATTTTCTGTGAGATTATTATTGATTTGCACAATATATGATTTTCTTTATTTACGTAATGCATTCGTATTAAGCTTCGCTTATTCTTCGTCTACATAGTTAAATTTTATTTTTTTCCATCAATCCCATATATGCATATTGTGTCACAAAATGTTGCATCTACATATTTTTCTTCTTTGTTGCATTTTTCTCTTCCATTCCCCACTCATTAATATATAATGCCCCTTTCAATTTCTTGTCCTTAGCTTCTGTAATCAGCATTAATGCTTACGTATTCATGTGTCAAATCACAGCCCCACGCTGTTGCTGTGCAATCACCCATTTTTACGTCTGCAATGGCTGTTACTTCATTTTCTGACAAAATCTTTGTTGCCTTTGCTTCGCTGTAGTCTGTAGCCATTCCGTTTTCTACTATTTTAAGTTTGCCTGCTTTGCTTTCAAAATAAATATCTACTTTTTCAGGATCAAACTTGGCTGTTGAATATCCCATTGCACAAAGGATTCTTCCCCAGTTAGCATCATGTCCGTAGATTGCTGCTTTTGTAAGGCTTGATGTTACAATTGATTTAGCAAGTGTTACTGCCTGTTCTTTGCTTTGTGCATTTACGATTTTTACTTCAAATAAAGCTGTTGCACCTTCTCCGTCTCCTGCTATTTTCTTAGCCAAAAATTCATTTACTGCGTGAAGTGCCTCTACGAATTTGTAATAATCTTCGTTTTTCTCTGTAATTTCAGGGTTGTCTGCCAAACCATTAGCTAATAACAATACTGTATCATTAGTTGATGTGTCACCATCTACTGAAATCATATTAAATGTATCTTTAATGTCACCGCTTAATGCTTCGTATAACATTGACTTTGAAATTTTTACGTCAGTCATTATAAAACCTAACATTGTACACATATTAGGATGAATCATTCCTGAACCTTTGCACATTCCTCCGATTGTGCATATTTTTCCGCCAATTTCAAATTCAAAAGCTATTTCCTTTGGAATTGTATCTGTTGTCATAATGGCTTCTGCTGCCAAATGACCACCATCTAAACTTTCGTCTAATGTTGGTGCAAGTAACTGGATTCCTTTTGTTATTTTGTCCATTGGAAGCTGGGCTCCAATAACACCTGTTGAAGCTACAAGTACCTGTCTTTTTTCTATATCTAATGCTTTAGCTGTTGCTTCTGCCATTTGTTCGCAGTAATCCATTCCTATTTTGCCTGTACATGCGTTGGCTACACCGCTGTTACATACTACTGCATGAACATAATCTGATGTGTAAATTGTATCTCTGTCCCAGATTACGGGAGCTGCTTTTACCTGATTTGTTGTAAATGTTCCTGCGGCAACACATGGTGTGCTGCTATATATCATTGCCATATCTTTTTTGTCTTTTTTAATTCCGGCTTTTAAGCCCATGGCTGCAAAGCCTTTTGGAGCTGTAACGCCACCTTTGATTTTTTTCATGGTTAAATTCCTTTCGTTTAGTTTTTTGCTGGTTCTATGTTCAGCTCGATTACGTGCTTCGCACTTCATCTCGCTGTGTTTATGTTTGTTATTACCTTGGGAACGAAGTTTTCTTTCAAAAGGAACAGTGTTCCTTTTGAAACCACAGCTACTGCTGTGGTTTTGTACAAATAGTAATGGGCATCCTTGCAAGCAAGCTTGCAGATGCCTATTGCTTTATTCAGCTCGATTTCGCACTTTGTGCTCCATCTCGCTGTGGTTGTGTTTGCTATTTTCTTTCAAACGAAGATTTCTTTTAAAAGGAACCTTGTTCCTTTTAAAACCAAAGCTAACGCTTTGGTTTCTACCAAATAGTAATGGGCATCCTTGCAAGCAAGCTTGCAGATGCCTATTGCTATTTGGTAGGAAATCTTTCGGCTGTTAGTTTTATGGGAACATTGGTACTTGTTGTAAGCCTTCGTTTTCCGGTAATCCAAACATTATGTTCATGTTTTGCACTGCCTGGCCTGCTGCTCCTTTTACCAGGTTGTCCATAGCTCCCATCATTATTATTCTTCCTGTTCTTTCGTCTACTTTGAAGCTTACGTCCACAAAGTTGCTTCCTTCTACCCATCTTGTTTCAGGTGGTGTGCTATTTTCGAGTACTCTTACAAAGTATTCGTCTTTGTAGTATTTGTCGTATACTGCTTTTACTTCTTCATATGTCATTGGTTTCTTTAATGTGGCATATGATGTTGCAAGGATTCCTCTCTGCATTGGTATTAAGTGTGGTGTAAAGTTTATCATTACTTCTTCACCTGCTGCATAGCTTAACTGTTCTTCGATTTCAGGTGTATGTCTGTGTGTTGCGACACCGTATGCTTTGCAGTTTTCGTTTACCTCACAGAATAAGTTGTTTACTTTTGCTCCACGTCCTGCTCCTGATGTTCCTGACTTAGCATCTATTATTATTGATTTTGGATCTACCAATCCTTCTTTTACCATTGGATATATTGATAAGAAGCTACATGTTGGGAAGCATCCCGGATTTGCTATTAATCTTGCATCTTTTATTTTGTCTCTGTTTACTTCGCATAATCCATATACTGCTTCTTCTATAAACTGTGGGCTCTGGTGTTTGATTCCATACCACTTTTCATATGTAGCAACATCTTTTATTCTAAAGTCTGCACTCAAATCTATTATTTTTACTTTTTTAAGAATTTCTTCATTAACTAATGAGCCACATAATCCCTGTGGTGTTGCTGTAAATATTACATCTACTGCGTCAGCTAATTCTTCCATATTGTCATCCATGCATTTTGCATCTACTATCTGAAACATATTTTTAAATACATCTGCATATTTTTCATCAACGTAGCTTCTTGAACCAAACCAGACTACTTCTGCCTCTTTATGCTGCTGTATTAATCTTACTATTTCTGCTCCTGCATAACCAGTTGAGCCTATAATACCAACTTTAATCATAACTAACCTCTTTCATTATTAATATGTAATTCTTTTTGGGTTAAATGTTTTGTTATTCAATCCATCTCTTTATTTTAGTATTTTCCTTATTAAAATACAACATTTTTATATGTGCATTAATAAATATACATCTTTTTTGTATATTATGCAAGTAATTTGCATAAAAATACATAATAACACATTTTTTCCTTGCATTTTATGCATATATGCTGTATAGTATCACGTGAAAAGAAAAAGTGGATGCAATATTCCGCTGTTTATTATATTTATTTTTATGGAGGATTTTAAAATGGCAAAGGAAAAAGTTATTCTTGCTTACTCAGGCGGACTTGATACTACTGCTATCATCCCTTGGTTAAAGGAAAATTATGATTATGATGTAGTCTGCTGTTGCGTGGACTGTGGACAGGGAAATGAATTAGACGGACTTGAGGAAAGAGCTAAGTATTCAGGTGCTGCTAAATTATATATAGAAGATATTACTGATGAATTTTGTGATGATTACATTATTCCATGTGTTCAGGCAGGTGCTGTATATGAAAACAAATATCTTTTAGGTACTTCTATGGCTCGTCCTGGAATTGCTAAGAAGTTAGTTGAAATTGCAAGAAAAGAAGGTGCTGTTGCCATTTGTCATGGTGCTACAGGAAAAGGTAACGACCAGATTCGTTTCGAACTTTCTATTAAAGCTCTTGCTCCTGATATTAAGATTATCGCTCCTTGGAGAGACAGTAAGTGGAAATTACAGTCACGTGAAGACGAAATCGAATATTGCAAGCAGCATGGCATTGATCTTCCTTTTGGAACTGATCAGAGCTACAGCCGTGACCGTAACCTTTGGCACATTAGCCATGAAGGTCTTGAACTTGAAGATCCAGCTAATGAACCAAACTACGACCACCTTTTAGTTTTAGGAGTTTCTCCAGAAAAAGCTCCTGATGAACCTGAATATGTTACAATGACATTTGAAAAGGGTGTTCCAACATCAGTTAACGGAAAGAAGATGAAGGTTTCAGATATTATCCGTGAATTAAACAGACTTGGTGGAAAACATGGTATCGGTATTATTGATATTGTTGAAAACCGTGTTGTTGGTATGAAATCACGTGGTGTTTATGAAACTCCGGGTGGAACAATTCTTATGGAAGCTCACAAGCAGCTTGAAGAATTAGTTCTTGACAGAGCTACAATGGAAACTAAGAAGGATATGGGTAACAAGTTATCACAGATAGTTTACGAAGGAAAATGGTTCACTCCTCTTTGTGAAGCAGTTTGCGCTTTCGTTAAATCAACACAGGAATATGTTACTGGTGAAGTTAAATTCAAACTTTACAAAGGAAACATTATTAAGGCAGGAACAACTTCTCCATATTCATTATATAGCGAAAGTCTTGCATCATTTACAACTGGCGAATTATATGATCACCATGATGCTGACGGATTCATTACATTATTCGGCTTACCACTTAAGGTTAGAGCAATGAAGATGTTAGAATTAGAAAAAAATAAAACAAATCAGGAATAATTAATCAAAATTAATTAAATGATTCTTATAAAAATATCCGATTATTGATTTTTTTCAACAGTCGGATATTTTTTATTTTTTACCCCTATAATTTTCACTCACTTTTATCACTTTCTATAGTTGTAATTTCTTTACACCCCTACCTTTTTATAGTAGAATATAGATATTAATGTAAAGACGGTTAGAAATCGTTTTTTTATTGTTTATATTTGAAAAATACTAATGTTGTTGTATCTATATTCTGAAGGCAATAACATTTCAGACTTTAAATAAAAGTACAAATTTATAAAGGTTATTAATATGAAAGATTCAATTATAAAGTTTAGAAGTTTTTTGTTAGCACATATTAAGAATCCAAGTTTGCAAACACTTATTAAAGGCTTAATAAGTTACGAAATGCTTACTTATGTTTTTTTCGGCATTGGTACTGCCATTGTTGACTACCTTGTATTTACTTTTTTTAATGCAGGTAAGGTCAGTGCCCTTATTGCCAATATTATTTCAACATTTTGTGCTATCATTTTTTCTTATGTCACAAATAAGCGATGGGTGTTCAAAAGTAAGACCAGCGGTTTTATGGAAGTTCTACATGAGTTTTTGCGCTTTGCCAGAGCCCGTATAGCTACTTTAATAATGAGCGAAGTTATTATTTTTGCTTCAGTTGCTATTTATGGAAATAACCAGAAAGTCAACCAGATTTCAAAACTTATTTCTATGGTTCTTACGGTTATTTTAAATTATATTATCAGTAAATTATTTATTTTCAATGATAGAAAGGAGCTTATTAATGAAAACAAATAGTAAAAAGTTTTCTATTAAGGATTGGTTTGAAAAAAATAAGTTATATATACTTGCTTTTGTATTGCCTATTTTATCTATGTTAATAGTCTACTATTTTAAGAATATTTTCCCATTTGGTGACCAAATGTATCTTCGAAGTGACTGTTATCATCAGTACACACCTTATTTAGAAATACTTCAACAGAAACTTAAAGACGGGGGAAGCCTTTTTTATACTTGGGAAATCGGCGCCGGTATGAACTTTATGGCGGTTGCCGCTTATTATCTTACAAGTCCCCTTAACCTACTTGCCATTATCTGGCCGGGTTATATGGCTGATATGGTAAGTTTTTTCATCGTATTAAAAATGGGACTTGCCGGATTTTCAGTATGCTACTATCTTACAAAACGTTTTGGTCAGAAAAATATTTCTTCCGTAGTTTTCGGTATGGCATACGCTTTATCAGCTTATTTTGCAGCATTTAGCTGGAACATTATGTGGCTTGACTGTATGTGGTTACTTCCATTTATTGTTCTTGGTCTTGAAAAATTAGTTAACGAAAAGAAATGCAAAATGTACTGCATTTCACTTGCACTTGCAATTTTCTCTAACTATTACATTGGCTTAATGATTTGCATTTTCAGTATTATTTATTTTGTTTACTTATTCTGCATTGTTGAATTTGATGAAACTGTTGAAAAAACTAAAGCAAGACTTCTTATTTTAAAAGACTATGCAATTTACTCAATACTTGGCGGTGCTCTTGCAGCATGCGTTATCTTACCAGAGTATTTTTCATTGTTAACTACTAAGTCTGCTGATTCAAGTTTCCCAACAACTTTGGAAGAAACTGTTTCAATGCTTTATATGATTTTCAGATCATTAATATGTGTTCCTGTTGCAGATTTAAAATATTATCCTGAACCTAATATTTATTGTTCAGTAGCTATTTTTATACTTATTCCATTATTCTGGATGTGTAAAAAAATTAATGTTAAAGAAAGAATTGGCAAAACCGTTATTGCCTTGATTATGCTTTTAAGCTTTGGTCTTAACATTCCTGCATATATCTGGCACGGATTCCATTTTCCTAACAGCTTGCCTTGTAGACAGTCTTTCCTTTATATTTTCCTTATTCTTACTATGTGCTATGAGGCATTTCTGTATATTAGGGAATATGAGCCAAAACATATTGCATGGGCTACAGGCGGTTCAGTAGCTTTGGTATTTTTACTTGACCAGTTATTTAAAGACGCTTCTATTTTCAGCGATTTGGAAATTGAGACAAGCATTGTAAAGATTATTTACTTTAGTCTTTTGTTTATAGTTGTATATGCCTGTCTTATTGTCTGGTATAAGAAAGCACCTAAGCTTAAACCTTTCCTTTCATATTTGATGATTCTGATTGTATTCTGTGAATTAACTTTGAATATGAATGTTACAGGTATTCCAAGTACATCAGGAAGAAAAGGTTACTACGAAGCTACTAAGGCTTACGACCAGTTAAATGATATTACTAAGAAAGATGCAGATTCTCAGAACGTTAAATATTACAGAACTGAATCTGCTGTCCACACTACAAGAAATGATGGTGCCCGCTTTGATTACAATAGTATTTCAACATTTTCATCCGTATTATCTGCTAATATTCAGGATTACTTTGATTCAATGGGATTACAGACTTCATACAATGCATGTTCATACTATGGTCATACACCACTTACAGCATCATTGTTCTCAATAAAATATGAATATTCAACAGGAGAGCCATCTCTCCCTAATAATGTATCATTGCTTAACAGCGCTTCTTACAATTTAGAAAGTGGTGGAAATTCAACTGTTTATGCATATGAATATAATAACACATTACCATTAGGCTTCTTAATTAATTCAAGTTCAATTGCAAAGATGAACTCTGAAGCCGGTGATCCATTTACAATGCAGAATAACTTTGTAACTTCTGCAGTAAACGGCGGACAGATGATTTTCCATAGATTAAAGACAGACGGTACTAATTCAATTACTGCTCAGTATAATCTTGAAGAAAATGATACAGCTAATAAGAGCGGCACAAAAGTTTATGATATATACTTCTACTGCGAAACATCTGCTGAAACTTTAACTGCTACTATTTCTAACGGAAGCATTCAGGACAAGTCTTTTGTTTCAAGTAGTGTTACAACTTCTACTTCAAAAACTTTTGATTCTGCTAACCAGAATTATATTTGTCATCTTGGAAATGTTCCTGAAGGTGCAACAATTAGCATTTCCGCAAGTGATAACACAGCCATCTCAGCCATGTACGCTTATGCATTTGATGAAACTGCCTGGGAATATGACTACAATCTTTTAAATGCTAATCCTTATCAGGTAACATCATTTAGTGATACAAAGATTGAAGGAACACTTACAACAGACAAGGGCAATTTGTTATACACTTCAATTCCTTCTGACAAAGGTTGGTCTGTATATGTTGACGGACAGAAAGCTAATACAACAGCTATATGCAAGGGTGCTCTTACAGGTGTAATGGTTACTGCCGGAACACACCAGATTACATTTAAATATACTCCTAGAGGATTCTTCCAGGGAATTATAATTTCAATAATTTCACTTTTAATTCTGTTGGGATTAATATTTAGAGACCGCATATTAGAATTAATCACAGGAAAAAAGAAAGGCTCAAAAGTACCTTCAAAAAAACCACAGGTTCAAAAAGCTGTGGCAAATGAGGAGCCAAAAGTTTCAAAATAAGAACAATAATATATTGATTATTTGTAATTAATATTACTAAAAACCACCCGTTGGGGTGGTTTTCTTATTTTCTCTTTTCCAGTGCTATAGTCAGTATTCCACCTGCTGTAATAAAGAAAACTATCATCCACAATGTTATGTTACTGTTCTCACCTGTTTTTGGAGTATTATTATTCACAGATGTTGTTATGTATTGTGTTTCAGTTTCTGTTGGATTAACCATTGTTATCGTTTCTTCTGTAGTTGCTTCTGTTCTTAAAGTTGTCGGTACCTGTTCTACTGTAGTTGTTTCCTGACTAGTTGTAACCTGTTCTATTGTGGTCGTTTCAGGGATAGTTGTTGTAGTTTCAGGAGTTGGCTTTAACTGAAGGGCCTTAATTGCATCTTCAATAGCTTTTGCCATTGCGTCAACTGCTGACTGTTCAGTATAGTCTTTATCGCGAACAACTGCATCTATAGCTAATGTTACCGCTTTAAAATCTATATAATCATCTTTATTTAAAACATTCGCCTTGGCAATAGCTTCATCTACTTTAGAATAATCTGCCTGAAACAGATATTTTTTATTATATGTTGAATATATAAGGCTATAATGAACATTGTCCCAAACCTGTCCAATGATATACATAACTTCTAACTGATTTGAACCGTCAATAATAAATGCCGGATATGTTGGAAAATGAATTTCATCTCTATCGTACAACTTCTGTGGAAGTGTATCTGTGTTTCCGGTTTTAGGATTTATGTAATATATACAAATATCTTCCTGTTTAAATTCTTTTACCTTTCCATCTTTATCTTTCCAGATTCCATCTGTTGATTTTTCATATTCCTCGCCATCTATTGTAATATTGGTTCTATTTGTATTTAATGGTTCATATAGAAGTGCTGTAATATATGTCGGAATACCGTCTTTAGACACTATTGAATACTTAGTATCTCCTGTTTTTGAAACATCTGCTAATTCTGTATTTACCAAACCATTCTGCTCATCATTAGAAATCTTATAAATCTTTCCATTATTGTAATATGCTATTCCCGGAATATCAGAATCAATAACTGATGCATATGTGCTTCCATCTGTAAGTTTTTTTACATCATTTCCATTGTCTATAGCCATCTTTAATGTGGACGGTTTATATTTGCCAAAATAATAATTTTTCTTCACAACTTTTTCAGCCATTACGTCATAAATATTTATCTGTTCAGTTGGTTCATCCCAAACCGTCACTACATCATTACCTACTTTTGCAATTGCATAGGATGATATGTAATTACAATCTCTTGCAAAGACCATTGGAATAAGCCTTCCATTTTCATCAGTACTATTATCTTCTGAATAAAATGTATTATTATCAGGGTTATAGTAAAAACCTTCTATTCCATATGCTTTCTTGTCTTCTGTATCATAGTACACTATCCATGATACAAGAAACTTTCCATCAATCTCTGTTACCTTCGGAGTATATGTACTAATATTCTCTGAATCATAATAAGAAACATTAGTATTTTTAAATTCAACATTTGATGTACTGTCAAAAACACCAAGAGATACTCGCATAGATTTTGCAATCTCTTCACTGGTACTTGATTCTGTAAACTTTTTAGTGGCATTTGTCCAAGCAATTATGCCCTTATCATTACCTGAATATACAAAAGGTTCCATATCCAAAGTACCGTCATCCTCAACAGATACCGGTACTGACCATCTTTCGTCTGTACCTATGGCATACACAACTTCAGGACAATTAATCTCACTCCTATCTCCTTTATCCGTAATGAAAGCCATTATTTTTCTTGTAGTATTAGGAATAGATGTCAACGTTATTTTGTCCTTACTATATGTGCCTTCCTGTAATAACGTATTAGAAACATTACTGTCCTGAGCAGATATTATGGCAGGCATAGTGCCAACTAACAACGCAACAGATAATGTAAGTGCCACAAACCTTCTCTTAACATATTTTACCCTTTTCATAAAACTCCTCCTTTACTTAAACATTTACAATTTCAAAGTTCATTCTTAAGTCTTGTCCGTTTGACTCATTTTTCATATGTAACTTGAAATTAATCCGTATCATCTGTATCTAAAATAATTTTACAATATGAACTTGTGAAAGTAAATACGAACGTTTTGCAAAAGGGAGCATATCATTTTTAAACTTCTCTCTATCTTTTTATATTGTACCGCCAAAGAGAAGATGACTGCAAACAATAGGCAGATTTTCGAAATTTTGCGAGTATAGTGTACAGCGATAAACTTACTGTTTGAGCCGAAGGCGAGTTTAAGTTTTCGCTGTACAATAGACGACGGAGCAAAATAAGAAAATCAACGTGTTTGAAGGCACCTTCTCTCTGCGATACATAAAACAATAGGGAGCACAAAAATTATATGCTCCCTTCTTACAATAATTACTATTTCTTGTTTAGTTCCTTTGAAATCGTATTGTACACTGTCATTAAATTTACAGCTTTCACATTTTCATCTGTTGACAATTTAATCTTCTTTGCCTGATCATCATTAAAGTCTACATCTATATCTTTCAGATATTTAGAATACTTGTCATTAAAATATGTCTGCTGTGCATTCTTTATGATTTCTTCTTTGTTTTTTTCTGTTTCAGCCTTTAAATAACTGTTTACACAATATACAAGATAATAATCTTTTCCATCCTGTATAATGCTGCTTATTTCCGAATTGCTTAAGTTAAAAGCACTCTTTTCGTATGTTTTAGTGGCCTCATTTTTCTTTAATATTTTCTCAAACACGTTATCTTCACTATACTGCTTTGCTTCTCTGGCAAATGTCTGATAACCACCTTTTACAAGGTCTGTAACTGTTTTAAGTGTGCTTTTAATCTTGTCTTCTTTAGTATTGTCAGTATTCATTCTGATGTACTGAATCTTCATTACTCTTGCTTCTTCATCGCTAATCTTTGCGTCTGCTTCTGCCACCAGTGCATCGTAAACCTTGTCCGCCAAATAATAATTCTTATACAAGCTTTCCACGTTTTCCTGTGAAGCTCCGGTATATTCTTTTTCCTGACTTGTTAAGGATTTATAATACTCTGCCGCTTTAGTCTTAATCATACTGCTTTCATCTGTTGACAGGGAAATATTTCTTTCCTTTGCCATTGAAGCTAATGTATACTGAACTGTTATGTCTTCTTTAACCTTTTGCATTACATATGACTGCAGTGTCTGATTGTCGCTTACTTTGGCATTCCAATCTACTTTGCCACCAAAGTCTGCCTTGTAAGTTCCTGCTGTATCCATAAGAACAAGCATATATTCCTGTTTTGAACATACTTCTTTGTCTATTTTAAACATTTCACTGCTGCCAAGCCCCACTATCTTACCGATAACAGGTGTTTTTGAATTAAAACTGCATCCAGTAAAACTGCTTACTGACAATGCCACAACCAAACCTAATGCTACTATTTTCTTTTTCATAAGTTCTCCTTACATTCGTATTATATCTTCCAAAATCGTATTAACATTCTCTGCTATGTGTTTAGCTGAACGTCTTACCTCACTGTCTGCCCACTGCATTGCATAACTAAAATATGCATGGCCAAACATTTCAATGTCATTGTATCCGCCGCCAAAAACGACTGTATCTTCTTCTGATGAATTAAACACATGCTGTAAAACCTGAATGGCATTACCTTTTGTTACATACTTTGCTGTAAGATATAGCTGTTCAGGGGTGGAAATTGCCACATTTGCATTCTTTGAGAATTTCTTATAGAAATACTCATATGAAGTCTGGTCAAAGCCTTTCTTTGCAAAAATAGTAATCTTGTTAATTTCACCCTTCATTGACTTTGTATCTTTTTCCTTTTCAGGTTCAATTCCCATTGTTCTCAAATAATTAATAAAATCAATATCTCTTGTTGTTACAACTGCATTTCTCTCACCTGAAAATAATAACTTATAATCCTTGTTCTTTTCCAGTTCATTTGCCACTTCAAGACACACAAGTCTGTCCAATGGAGTCTTACTTATAACTTTATCACGATATATAACTGATCCGCCATCATTACATATGTACACAATGTGGTCCTTTGCTTTTCCAAACATAGGATATACTGCGTCATAATTACGTCCTGTTGCCACAGCAAAATAGACGCCTTTTTCCTTTAATTCCATTATCAATTCAATGGTTTCTTCCTGAACCATCTTTTCCCCGTTAGGAACTAATGCTGTTTCTAAATCACTAACTACAAAATTTATCATTACTTCACCATTTATTTTCTTATTTGTTTAACTGTTGAATATTTTCCATAAACATATATGCCTGACATATTCCTGTAGGCCATTACTTTATAATAATACGTCTTTCCTTTCAAAAGTCCAGTATTATTATAAGAAATTTTTGTCTGTTTTTTTATTTCTTTTATTTTTGTATATTTTCCTGTTTTACTTTCACTTCTGTAGATAACATATCCACTGGCACCAGCCACCTTTTTCCAATAAAGTTTTGCACCTTTTGCGGTTGACTTTATTGATGTTATTTTCACTTTGGCCGGCTTTGGATATGCCTTTGAAGCCTTAGACTTACTTCCCTTATAAGTTGTCTTTCCAACCTTCTTATACCCTTTTATTTTATAATAGTATTTCTTTCCCGTTACAAGATTTTTATCTTTATAAGACACTGTAGTTCCACTTACTTTGGCTATAGTCTTATATTTTGAACCGGGAGTTTTTCTATATATCCAATATCCTGTTACATCACCAAGTTTGTTCCATGTAAGTTTAATACTATTGTATCCATTGTTTGTTGCCTTTATTGTAGCTGTTCCCGGTACAACCTTAACCTTACATGTAACTTTTTTGCCATTGGCAGTTGTAGCTGTTACTGTACATTCTCCAACTGACTTTGCGTAAACATTTCCTCTTGATGTAACCTTTGCTATTTTTTTGTTAGATGACTTCCATGTAACATTTCCATCTGTTGTATTATTTGGAGTTACTGTAGCCTTTAATTTTTCTCTTGTTCCATTTTTTAAATTTAATGTTGTCTTGTTAAGTTTTATACCTGTTGCATGTATACTTTTTGCCAAAACATTTATTGTTGACACACTACTTTTTCCTGCTGCAGTAAAACCGTGTATTGTTACAGTTCCTGCGCCTATGCCTTTAACATTTCCTGCATCATCTACTGTTGCTATTGCCGGGTTGTCTGACAAATAATAAACTTGTTCAGATGTCTTTAAAGTTGTAGGAAGCTTCAATGTTCCTGCTTTTGCAATAGTATATTCACCTTTTAAGTTTACATATGCTGCTGAAACATATCCTGTGTATTTTTTTCCATCTTTCACAAAACTAACTTTGTACCAATACGGATTACTTAGCCATCTTACTCCATATTCAATGTCTGTATTAGAAACTTCTGTAACTGTAACTGCCTGATTCTTTGGTAAAACACCAACTGCATCATACGAAGTTGCAGGACCTTTTCTAACATTTACGTCACTATTTGCCACACCTTTTTTGTTTCCACTTATTCCAAGTGTAATTGTATTACTTTCATTTGGCATATTATTAAATACAGGTATAACAAATGTTTTGGCATGAGCTGCTATTCCAAGGCTTTGGTAAGCATCTGCCGTTGACGCTGCTTCTGATGCGGCACCTGATATGTTAGTCATATATTGGTGTGTATAAATTGAATATGTACCATTGCTCTTCACATTAAATCTTTGAAGATACATAGTATTCTGTCCTGCGTTAATGTACTTTTCACCTAAATACTGTGCCCCACCTAAAATAGATTTCTGTGGTGTGTTCCAAGGTCTTTGATAAGTACTTCCTGACTTTGCCCATTTTAAACCGTTGGCAATTGGATTAGCACTTGATGTAGCTCCAATATTATAAAAATTATAAATTCCTGTATATGGCTTTGAATATGTACCTGTAATACTTCCGCTGGCACCCATTCCTGCGTATTTTGAATTAGCTTTAGAACCAATTTCCTGCAAAATTTTTGAGGCAATATGGTACGCACTTACCTTTGCTGTCTTTGCAGCAGTCATAATCTGTGCTGAATACAAAGTATTAGTTGTCTGATACTTTCCAGCCGTATCAATGTATCCTATATTGTTTTTATACATAAACGAACCCTGAAGTATTGCTTCAACACCTGCCTGTGTCTGAGATGAACTGTCATATGCCAACTGTTCAAACATGTATATGTGGTTTTCATCCAAAAAGTTTCTTGGATCCATAAAATATGCCACACAATTCTTTGATGCACTAACCCATGAAGATCCATCTTTTGCTATGTACTTACCTGTGGATGCATTATAATCTCCAGCCAGATTTGACTTTAAATACTTACTATACGCATTCTCTATAAGGCTTCTGTTATGACTTGCCTCATTTTCAACGGCTGTAAAAAAATCCACGCCTGTGTTATCCGGTACAAACTTCCAGTTAGGGTATTTATTATGAAGTTTTCTTAAATATGTTTTATAACTTGCCGGAAAACCATTAATGCTTGTCTCAAAAGCGTCTGCTGCCTTAACTGTTGTATCCACTATTCCTGCATAATTTTCCAAACCTGTAACCAATGCAATAATTAATATTACTGCAAGTATTTTCCGTATTAGTCCTTTCTTCAAATAAATCACCCTATCCTTTGTATAACAAGGTTTATGCCTTAGATGCACGAACCTTTACTCCTTTAGCTCCTCTTTTTCCGATTTTAAGCTTCCTTAAATCAACGGTTTTTCCGTTACATTTTACCACCTCATTATCCCCCGTATCAAGAAGGTAAACTTTAGAAACAAAATCTCCATCATTTAGTTTAATACCCTTAACTCCCAATGTAGCCTTCTTCATTTCAGGCACTTCCTTAAGTGGGAATCTTAAGAATATTCCTTCTTCTGTCTGTAGCACAAGAATCTCTCTTGTATACTGTAATTCCTGTTCCTGTCCTACATCCATTGATGCAGTTGTATCAAACAATTCCATCTGTTCAAAATCTAATGGTTCAAAATCATCTGAGCCACCTGTTAACATTACAGGCATTTCTTCAACCTGTTCTTCTGAAATCTGCTTATTTGATACTCTTGTTATTTTAACTGAAACAACCTCATCATCTTTTCCAAGTTTTGTGGCAAGCATTGTTTTTCTGTTTGTTTCAAACTCGCTTCCATCTACTAACTTAATCATACCATTTTTAGTTGTAAACAAAAGTTTCTTATCTTTTATCATATCAAAACTTACAAGTGTCACTATGCTTTCACCTTGGCTACTGTAATTTCCAAGATTATCAATAGGTATCCCTTTCTCCCTAACCTTCTTAGTTGGAATGTCTGATACCTTAATCTGATGAACATTTCCATTATCTGTAAAGATACAAATACTATCTGTGTTCATACATCTGAAATAATATTTATTCTCTTTCGTAACAGATTCAATGTTTCTGTCAAATGCTGCCGGATCAAGAAGTTTTGAATATCCAAACTTATCCTGAACAAAAACAACTTCCTGTTCAACAAAAGCATTCTCATCAAATACAGCTTCCTTGCCATCTTCAATAAGAGTCTTTCTAGGCAATGCATATTCTTTCTTAATGGCTTTAAGATCTTTTTTGATAGTCTTTGTCATTGTTTTTCTATTTCCAAGAATATCCTCATACTGACCGATTTTGTCCATTAGTTCTTCATATTCTTTCTGAAGAGCTAATATTTCAAGTCCTATTAACTTAGATAATCTAAGTTCCAAAACAGCCTGTGCCTGACGCTCTGTAAAAGAAAGATTTCCTGCAAGAATCTCAGACTCAGGATTTTTAAACTTAATATCATCAGTTTTTCCATGTACAAGACATGCCTTAACCTGTTTCTGACTCTGTGAACCTCTGATTATTTCAATAATCAAATCAATAATGTTTGTTGCCTTAATAAGACCTTCCTTAATCTCTTTTTGTTCTAATGCCTTATTAAGAAGTGTTGTATATTTACGCTGTGCCAGTTCATACTGGAAATCAACGTTATATTTTATAATACTCTTAAGTCCCATAACTTCCGGTCTTCCATCAGCTATTGCTAACATATTTACACCAAAAGTATCTTCTAACTTAGTTTTTTTATATAAAATATTTTTTAATTTTTCAACATCGGCGCCTTTTTTAAGTTCTAAAACAATACGAATACCGTTTTCATCTGAGCCGTTTGAAATGTCAACAATGTCTGTTGTCTTTTTTGTTTCTACTAAATCAATTACATCTGAAATAAACTTTCCAATACCTGCACCAATCATAGTATAAGGTATTTCTGTTATAACAAGTTTATCCTTTTCTCTGCCTTTGCCTTTTTCAAATTCTAATTTTCCACGAAGTTTAAGCTTTCCTGTTCCGTTTTCGTAAATGTCCTTTAAGTCTGACTTATTGGCTACAATACCACCTGTTGGAAAATCAGGTCCCGGCATAATCTGTAATAATTCTTCAGTTGTAATATTATTATTATCCATATATGCAATAACGGCATCTACAACTTCTCCAAGATTATGTGTTGGAATGTTAGTCGCCATACCTACAGCAATACCTTCAGCTCCGTTAACCAAAATATTTGGTACTCTTACAGGAAGAACTGATGGTTCTTTTTCTGTTTCATCAAAGTTTGGTACAAAATCAACTACATCCTTATCCAAATCTGCCAAATATACATCCTGTGTAAATTTCTTAAGTTTTGCCTCTGTGTAACGCATTGCCGCAGCACCGTCACCCTCAATTGAGCCGAAGTTTCCGTGACCGTCAACTAATGCCATTCCCTTTTTAAAGTCCTGAGCCAAAACTACTAATGTTTCATATATTGAACTGTCTCCATGAGGATGGTACTTACCCATTGTATCACCAACAATACGGGCTGACTTACGATGTGGTTTATCATAATTAAGACCTAACTGGTCCATTGCGTAAAGTACACGTCTTTGTACAGGCTTAAGTCCGTCTCTTGCATCCGGAAGTGCTCTTGCACAAATAACACTCATGGCATAATCTATATAGCTTTTCTGCATTACTTCAGAATACTCTGTTTTTATAATCTGCTCTGCCATTTATTTCTCCTAAATATCTAATTCTGCGTCTGTTGCGTGAGTATAAATAAAATTACGTCTTGGTGCAACTTCACTTCCCATTAACATACTTGTTACATCTGATGCCATTTTTGCATCTTCAATTTCTACCTGCTTCAAAATTCTTGTCTCCGGATTAAGTGTAGTTTCCCATAACTGTTTTGGATCCATTTCACCTAAACCTTTATATCTTTGAAGTGTAAATCCTGTATGATGTTTTCTATATTTTTCTAATGCCTTATCATCATATAAATACTCGCCTTCCCCCTTCTTAGGCACAACCTTGTAAAGAGGCGGTGTAGCAATATAAATATGTCCATGAGTTATAAGTTCAGGCATAAATCTATAGAAAAATGTTAACAACAATGTGTCAATATGAGCTCCGTCAACATCCGCATCAGTCATAAGAATAATTTTGTTGTATCTTAATTTTTCTATGTCAAAATCATTTCCATAACCTTCAGAAAAACCACAACCGAAAGCATTAATCATTGTTTTAATTTCCGCATTGGCCAATACCTTATCCATTGAAGCTTTTTCAACGTTAAGAATCTTTCCTCTTATTGGCATAATAGCCTGTGTCTTTCTGTTTCTTGCGCTTTTAGCTGAGCCTCCGGCAGAATCACCCTCCACTATAAAGATTTCACATTCTTCCGGTTTTCTGCTTTCGCAGTTTGAAAGTTTACCATTACTGTCAATTGAAAACTTACTTTTTGAAAGAAGATTTGTTTTTGTTCTCTCTTCTGCCTTTCTGATTTTTGCTGACTTTTCAGCACAACTAATTACATTTTTTAATGTTTCTAAGTTTTTATCAAAGAATAATGTAAGCTGTTCTCCGGCAATTGATTTTGTTACCTTTTCGGCATCCGGGTTATCAAGCTTAGTCTTTGTCTGTCCTTCAAATCTTGGATCAGGATGCTTTACTGCAACTACAGCCACAAGACCGTTTCTTACATCAGCTCCCGTAAAGTTATTATCTTTCTCTTTTAATATACCAAGTTCTCTTGCATACTGATTAATTGTAGAAGTCAAAATTGACTTAAAGCCTGTAATATGTGTACCACCTTCCTGTGTATAAATATTATTACAGAAACCTGAAATATTTTCTGTAAAATCATTAATATACTGGAAAGCAACTTCTACTTCTATGCCGTCTTGCTCTTTCTTAAAATAAATAATGTCAGTAACTTTTTCCTTCTCTTTGTTCATATCGGAAATAAAAGCCTTAATTCCGTTTTCTTCGTGGAAAGTTACTTCTTCTTCCTCTCCTACTCTTTTGTTTATAAAAATAATTGTAAGATTAGGATTTAAATATGCTGTTTCATGCAATCTGCTCTTAATTGCATCAGCCTTAAAATATATTTTTTCAAAAATCTCTGCATCAGGGAAAAATGAAACTTTAGTTCCTGTATCATTCTTTCGGCACTTTCCTGCTTCTTTTAAATCATAACAAACCTTTCCCTGTTCATATCTCTGGTTGTATATTTTTCCATCTCGTTTTACATTAACTTCAAGCCATAAAGATAATGCGTTAACAACTGATGAACCAACTCCGTGAAGGCCTCCGGAAATCTTGTAGTTTCCATCTCCAAATTTACCACCTGCATGTAAAGTTGTAAAAACAACTTCGACTGCAGGTCTTCCAACCTGTTCATTAATGTCAACCGGAATTCCTCGTCCGTTATCTTCAACTGTAGCTGAACCATCTTTTTCAAGTGTTACTGTAATCTCTGAACAGTATCCTGCCAAATGTTCGTCAACTGAGTTGTCCACTATTTCATATATTAAATGGTTTAATCCTTTAGTTCCAACACTTCCAATATACATTCCCGGTCTTTTTCTAACCGGATCCAGTCCTTCCAGTACGGAAATGCTATTGCCATCATAATTATTTGCCATTATATTACTACCTTCTGCTATTATTGCTGTTATTTTTTTATTATTTTTCTACTATTCTTTAGTAGCTCTGCTTATGCCAAATTCTATTTCTGTCAAATTCTATTTTTTCTTAAAAAATCCACTTCCAAAATGTTTACGAAGTAGTCTGTCCTCATTTTCAAAATGGGCAAAATCATTAAATCTTTCAACATGATATGTTTTGCTTTTTTCATCATATAAAAGCTGTGAAATACTGCAGTTTTCAATCTGTCTTCCAATTGCAAGCCAGTTCTTATATGGAGCACCCATAATTCCTGTAACCAATGCTCTAAGCACACCACCATGAGTAACTATACAAATATTTTCATAACCTTTCTCAAGGCTGTCCTTTACTATGTCATCAAGTCCTGCCTTAGCTCTTTCGTAAACCATCTGGCAGTTTTCTCCATCAGGATAAGTCATATCTGTTGTCATGGTTGAACGCTGTGCAAGATAGTCACCATATTTTTCATCAATGGCTTCATTAGTCATGCCTGTCATTGCACCAAAGTTAGCTTCCTGAATTCTTTCTTCAATTACTCTTGGCTTATTAAGATACTTATTAATAATGTCTGCTGTTTCTTTAGCTCTTATTAACTGACTTGAATATACAACATCAATATGATATGTCTGTAATCTTTTTCCAACAAGGTCTGCCTGCTCTCTTCCTTCCGGTGAAAGTTCAACATCTACATTACATAATTTACTATTCTGTCTGCCATGTCTAATTAAATAAATATTCATTTTGCAATCCTTTCTCATCTATGCATATTGATACATGTTCTTTGGTATAACCTTTTTATGTCCTTAATATGCTATTCCTGTATCTTATCCTTATTATTACTGCTTATCAATATACTTAATCATTCCGGGTCCCAGCTTGTCTGTTGGTCTTGCTATAAAACCAAACTTCTTATAGAAATTTTCTCTCCCCACTGCACACATTAAATCAAGCATAATTCTTGTTCCAGGCAACTGAATCTCTTCAACATAATTAATCAGGCTTTCGATAATCATCTGACCTATGCCCTGTCCCTGATATTCGGGAATTACAATAAGGTCCTGTATATAACAGATTACAGCTCCGTCACCTACGATTCGCCCCATTCCAATAGGCTTGTCTCCATCGTAAGCAACCACAGTCAAAAGACTTCCCTTAATAGCTGCTACCGCCTGCTCCTTTGTAAGACTACGCCAGCTTACAGCCGTTCTTAATTCTAAATATGTTTTTACATCTAATTCGTTATCTTTTAAGTACATTGTTTTTCCCTTTTTAGCCATTTTAACTAATATATTATACACTAGTTTTCCAAGGGGTTCAAGGGTGAAGAAGCTTTATCAGGTTCCGAAATAGGAGAAATGCATATAGTCTCGTCTGCTTCCCCACAGTCCCCTTTCAAAACCGTATTTTTCTAATATTTTTACCAATTTGCATTTTAATGGTATGGAATATTTGTTTTTCTTTGGTTTCCAAAATGAACCTGCCAAAACTTTTTTTCCATCTATCATGTAATTTTCATTTGAGTTGATGTCAAAGGCAAGTCCAAGGCAATGTTCTGATGTTGAACTGTTTCCACGCCAGTTGTAGCATCCCATTTCATGTATTGGAAATCTTTCTTTGCTTTTGTATATTTCTTTAAACATTTCTTTTACCGATGGTGCAATTCCTTTGTTTACTGTTAAATAGAATTTTCGTGTAAACTTTCTTCCTCCCTGCTTGTCCCATACTTTTACAGCTACTGTTGTCACATGTTTGTCTGCCTGTTTTGCATTTTTATATTTTTTATAATATTTCTTTCCAAAAATACGTTTGCATCTGCTTTCATATGACTCGTTTTTGTATGTAAAATAATCGCAATATTTTTCAAATGGATTCATTTCTCCAAGAAGTTTTTTGCCCTTGTAGTTTTTGTATGCCTGTATTTTATAATAATAAGCAACTCCATTTGTTAATTTCTTGTGTGTATATGTTAATTTGTTTCTACTATTGTATGTTTTTAATTTTTTATAACTTCCATCAATTTTCTTAGAATAATAAATTATATATCCGTCAGCTTCACTATTCTTTTCCCATATTATTGTGTTTGTCCTTTTCTTTTTTGATGTTGCACTCTTTACCTTTGTTCCATTAATTGTAACCTGACAGCTTTTATAATTTGAAAAATTACCATAAAACGTTCCTTCAGAATATGTAACATATGGTCTGATTTTATAATAATATGTTTTTCCCAATTCAAGATTTTTTTCAGTAAACGTTGCCTGTGATTCATACTCTTGCCACCAAAATATTTCCGACTTATTTTCAACATTGGAAATCCACTTATACTCACCGTCAACAGATTCACTTCTGTATATTGCATAACCTGAACAATCCTCTGTTTTGTTCCACATAATTGTTACGCTATGATTATTTCCCGCTTTTGCTTCAGTTATTGTAGGAATTTCTAATGGATTTACTATTCCTCCTGTATATACCGGATTACTTTCTATTTCTCTCTCTGTTTCATAATCTGTATACACCGTTGTTATTTTATAATAATATGCCATTCCTTTATTAGGATAATATTCAGTGTAACTATAATCAGGTGTCGTTGTAACATATTCATATGTTCCGTCTTTTGATGTTGCACAATAAATTTTATACTCCTGTCCTTTTAATTCCTCGGATGTTCTCCATCTTATTACAAAATTTTCATTTTCCATCTGACTACTTGTTATAATTGGTGCTACTAATTTAATATCCTGCGCATATACATTTCCTTTTATTCCCAAAATGCATATAACAGCCCAAAATAATATCATTGCTTTTTTTATGTTCTTAGTCATTTGTTTTTTCACTTTCTCCTTCTTTTGATTATTTTTTACAAATTATACCATATTTTTCTTTATTCTCTCCCAAAAGTTATCAATAAAAATCATCATTAAATTTATTCCAAAAAATATTACTACCAACATAAAAATATAACTCATACACTTCTCTGTTCCTATTTTTTCATAATTTAAGAAAAAATATGGATATTTGGGTACATTGATAAACTCTGCCTGACTGTTACATTTGCATCTTATAAAAAAACTGATTATATATACTAGTGGAAAAAGAAGCCATGTAACAGCATATCTCCACCTAAACAATCCTTTAGGCTGAAACAAAATCCAATCTAAAATAAACATAAAAGGAACCACATAATGAGCCAAAATGCTTTCTATTGGAAGTCCAAAAATCCATATACTATTGTTTGTCATTACTATTTTGTATTCAGAAAAGTGATATACCAAAAACGTACAGATAATACAGGATGTTGCCATTCCTTTAAAATAAATCAATGATTTTGCTAAAGTATCTTTTCCTCTGAAATGCTTTATAAGTAACACACACATAAACACTAAACAAAATATATTACTCCATAACGTAAAAAAGCTAAATTCATGAGCATTATAATCTCTGTCATTTAAGTCGAAATGTATAAAAATTCCTATTCCACAAATAATTATAAATGTAATTCTATAAAATAATTCTAATTTGTTTTTCATTCTATATCACCTGTGTTCCCCTATGTACTTCGAATTTTGTTTTTACATGATTATTATTTACAGATATTCTAAATATATAGTTTCTAAAAAATAGAAAAAGCATTGAACCAAAATCTGGCACAATGCTTTTTTATATTTTATTATCATTATTTTTTTACAATAAAAAACTGTTCGTCATAAATAAACTTCTTATTAACTTTGTTTTTCATCTGCCAAGCTCCTATCTAATTCTCTCTGTGAGTCCAACTTTCTTCTGAACTTTTCTAAGGGTTTTGTTCGCAAAATAAGCAGCTTTTTCATCATTTTCTTTGATAACGCTATTTAAATATGTTTTATCTTTCTGAAGTTCATAAAATCTGTCCTGTAAAGGTTTTAGTCTGTTAGCAACACACTCTCCTACTGCAAGCTTGAATTCACCATATCCTTTGCCATCAAATTCTTTTTCAACCTCTTCAATAGTCTTTCCTGTAATACATGAATAAATATTAATAAGGTTCTGAATACCCGGCTTATCATCTGAATATCTGATTTCCATATCTGAATCAGTTACAGCTCGCTTAAACTTACGGATAATTGTATCAGGATCATCCATTAACAAAATACTTGCATTAGGATTTTCGTCTGACTTTGACATCTTTCTTGTTGGATCCTGAAGGCTCATAATCTTAGCTGTTGACTTTCCAATGTATGCCTCAGGAATTGTAAATACATCACCATAAATTCCATTAAATCTGTTTGCAATATCTCTTGTAAGCTCTAAGTGCTGCTTCTGGTCAACACCTACAGGTACAACATCTGCCTGATATAGCAAAATATCTGCCGCCATAAGTGATGGATATGTAAAAAGTCCTGCATTAATATTATCTGCATGTTTAGCAGCCTTATCCTTAAACTGAGTCATTCTGTTTAATTCGCCCATATATGTAAAGCAATTAAGGATCCATGCAAGTTCAGCATGAGCAGAAACATGTGACTGAAAATAAATACAGTTTTTTTCAGGATCAAGTCCTGCTGCAACGTACAATGCATATAAATCTCTTGCTCTCTTTCTAAGTTCAGCAGGATTCTGTCTAATTGTTAATGAATGTAAATCTGCTATTGCATAAAAACATTCATATTCTTCCTGCATTTTAAGCCAATTATCAAGTGCTCCCAAATAATTTCCTAATGTTAATGTTCCTGTTGACTGCATAGCACTATATGATACCTTTTTATCGCCTAACATATTGTTCTCCCTTATATCTTTATTTTTTGCTTTTATTTTTTATATTTCTATATTGATTTGATTGTCAAAGCACCCAAGTCACTATCTCTTTATTACACAGATGACATATGCTTCCCTCTCTCATAATATTATACATCATATCACTTTTTAAATGGTTTGTATATTTATTTTATTAATCACTGCTTTAAGTTAAGCCTTTATTGCCCAGCGCATCTTTGTTGACCTTGCTCTTGGATTAGTGTTACATTCCTCTGCACTTGGTCTTATAACATCTTTTGCAACTTCACTGTAAACTCCCTGCTTCTGTAAAGCCTTAAATGATTTCTTTACAAGACGGTCTTCTCCTGAATGAAATGTAAGCACTGCCACTCTTCCGCCACTTGCCAAAGCATCCGGAAGTTTTTCAAGAAAATCATACAACACTTCAAATTCATTGTTTACATCAATTCTTAATGCCTGAAAAACTCTTGCACAGCTTTTCTTTACTGCTTCTTTTCTCTCTTTTTGTGGCACAACACATAAAGCTTTCTCAATTACGTTTTTTAAATCAGTAGTTGTTTCAATCTTATTATTTGTTCTATTTCTTGCAACTATAGCTTTTGCAATTTCATATGCATATGGCTCATCTGAGTTTTCAATAAACATTCCTTCCAGCTCATCTACAGAAATATCTCTAAGTCTTTCTGCTGCCGAAATTCCTTTTTCAGGATTCAATCTTAAATCAAGTGGTCCTTCATACTTATAAGTAAAACCTCTTTCCGGATTGTCAATCTGCATTGATGACACCCCAAGGTCCGCCAAAATAAAATCAAAAGGTCCATGTTCCTTAGCTACCTGATTTATATTTCTAAAATTAGTATTTATTGTAGTAAGAATATCTTTCCCAAAACCTTTGTCTGCCAAACGCTTAGTTGTCTTTTTTATTTCAATAGGATCAATATCCAATCCATAGATATGTCCTTTTCCATCTAACTTCTTAAGCATCTGTAAAGTATGTCCACCATATCCAAGTGTGGCATCCAGACCAATCTGCCCCGGTTTAATATCCAAAAACTCTAGAATCTCCTTTACACATATTGAAATATGCATACCTGCCGGAGTACTTCCCTTACTAATAACCTTCTCAATGGTATCCTTATATTTTTCCGGATTATGCTCTTTATACTTTTCAGCGTAAGTTCTTGGATGTGTGCCTTTGTAACGCACACGTCTTTTATGCGGCTTTTCGCTGTTTATATTTTCGTTATTATTTTCATTATCGTTTATGTTTTCGTTATTAATATCCATATTTTAACGCCCCTTTAAGCTAGAGTATGACTAGTATAACATATAAATTTTTCCATTTCTATATCAACAAAGAACACTTTATGCCTTCTGTTTGATTTTCGCTATAATTCGTGTTATATTTTTCCTATAATTTTTAACCGTTATGGTTTGTTATAGGAGGAAGTTTCTATGGAAAAAATAGCAAGTTTTACAATAGACCATTTAAAATTATTACCCGGCGTTTATGTTTCAAGAAAAGATAAGGTTGGCCAACAGGTTATTACAACTTTTGATATTAGAATGACACGCCCTAATTTTGAACCTGTTCTTAATACTGCAGAAGTTCATACAATTGAGCATCTTGGTGCAACATTTTTAAGAAATGATTCTGAATTTAAAGACAAAACAATATACTTTGGTCCTATGGGATGCAGAACAGGATTTTATATGGTTTTGGCTGGTGATTATGATTCAAAAGATGTAGTTGAACTTGTAACAAGAATGTTTATATTTATGAAAGATTTTGAGGGAGATGTTCCCGGTGCATGTGCCAAGGACTGTGGCAACTATCTTGACATGAATTTAAATATGGCAAAATACGTATGCGACAGGTACTATAATGAAGTTCTAAAAGATATTGACGAAACAAGACTGGTATATCCTAAATAAAAGATTTTTCGTTGAAAGTTATTTAAAATAATATTGAAAGAAAAAAAGCCATTGCAAACAATAGGCAGATTTTTGAAATTTTGCGAGTATAGTGTACAGCGATAAACTTACTGTCTGAGCCGTAGGCGAGTTTAAGTTTTCGCTGTACAATAGACGACGGAGCAAAATGAGAAAATCAACGTGTTTGAAATGGCTTTTTTTCTTGCAATATATAAATAACTTTCAACGTAAAAATAAGTTTAAACTAATGTATTACATATATCTTCACTAATACCAGTATTAATAAGTGTACCGGATAGAACCAGTAGAACATATATTTTAATTTCTTTGTGCCCGGTTTTTTGTTATAAAATGCTATGGGCAACACGCTTAACGCCCCCCACCACTGCACTCCAAATCCAAACATTCCAATGTTGAATACCATGTTTGAAATTGCTCTTCCTATGTGATGATTATTAAACACATAAAAACATATAATAAGCATTACTCCACCGTATGAATATGATGTGTGGAGGAAGTATGCCATTCCAAAAGCTACTGCCATTGTTACTAATTCAAGTATTGTGTTAAGTCTTCCGGCTCCTATGTGTTTTAATATTTTGTCAGGATATGCAACCCTAAACATTGATATGGACTGTAATGCCCAGATTGCCATATAACCTATAAATAAAGTGAAGATTACGTTCTGTCTTGCCATATCAAAGAATCTGCCATAAAGCATATCATAAGGAATCTCTGATACTAAGGCAAATATTCCAAGCCTGATTGCATGTTTTAATCTGTCTGATGTATGGAAAAATCCCTCAACCAAAACAAAACAGAATATTGGGAAGCTTATACGCCCAATAGATCTAAGTATTATATATGTCTGATGATTGTCCTGAAAAAATAAAAAACCTACGTGGTCAATAATCATTGTAATCATAGCAATTATTTTTAGGGTAAATGTACTAATCCCCCATTTATCAAGATTAATAAACACTCCAAGACCTTTTTCTTTTAATTCACTCATTTTCTCTTGTTTCCTTGTGTTTCCATTTATTGCATTTTCTTATTTAGCCATTAAAACTACAATGCTTCTTGGTGGCACCTGAAGCATTCTCTCAATGCCATCACTGGGTTCCTTAAATCCTGAATCTGTAGCAAAAACAACTTTCCACTGTCTTTTATTTCTTGCAGACGGAATGCCGAATTTAATCATCTCCCAAAACATATTGTAAGCTATGAATAAGTCTGCTTCATCTTCTTTTCCATCAATAGTTGCATATTTTCCGCAATACATAACAGAAAAATGTCTGTTAAAATGACTAAAATCTGCATACCATGCCTTAGAACCGTGATAAGACATATCCGGCAAACCATATGACTTATAATCCATAAGCCTTGGCTCGCTGCTTAAATGCAAAATCTTATGCTGCTTTCTAAACTGAATAAGCTTCTTTGTAAAGTCAAGAATCTCCTTTGCCATGGCTGTTGTATTCCAGTTAGTCCATGATATTTCATTATCAAGACAATAAGGGTTGTTATTTCCTTTCTGGCTGTTACACATTTCATCTCCGGCATAAATCATAGGTACTCCCTGACTTAGCAATACAAGTGAAAGAGCGTTTTTAATCTGATGCTTTCTTAACTCATTTATTTTACGTTTTCTTGTATCGCCCTCAGTGCCACAATTCCAACTATAATTATAAACTGCACCGTCCCTGTTATTTTCGCCATTTGCCTGATTGTATTTCTTATCGTAAGAAACCGCATCATATAATGTAAAAGTATTGTGGTTAGCCACATAATTAACTACTGCCACTGCCGGCGGATTAGCCTTAATCTTGTAAGATATGGTATTTAACATATCCTCATCGCCTTTAATGAACTTTCTTGCCGATACCATAAAATCATCATTAAAGTTTGCCAGATTCTTATTTTCAACATTGGCATAAAAATCCGTATCCGTAGCAAAATTATAAGTAAAAATCTTTGTTGTAGACAAAAGATTGTCCGTCTGAATCATCTTCATAACTGCTTTTTCACAGTTAGCGTGAATACCATCAATATGATATTCCATAACCCAATAATGAAGTGCATCCAAAATAAGTGTAGGATTAGTTCCTTCAGGGAAAAAATATTCCATAGAAACCTCTATTCCGTTTCTATGAAGCTCTCTTACCATGTATTTGAACTCTTCAACTTCACTACCCGGCTTTGTGGCATAAGCATATGAAGCTTTCGGTGCAAAAGCATAACCGCTTGTATATCCCCAATAATTAAGCACAGGGTTCTCAATGCTAAACTGTCCCTTCATAGACGTTGCCACATGTGATTCCATTTCATTAAATTCATATGCCGGCATTAACTCTATCATAGTTATTCCAAGTTCTTTTAAATAAGGTATCTTATCTACAATTCCCAAATAAGTTCCCTTATGCTTAGCCTTTGAACTTACATGTTTTGTAAAGCCACGTACATGAAGTCTATATATAATTGTCTCATCATAAGGTCTTCTAAGTGGTGCGTCGTTTTGCCAGTCAAATTCACTGCTTACAATGCTTCCTCTTATATCAGTAGGAACAATTCCCCATTTTTCTTTTCCTGAAAGTGCCTTTGCATAAGCATCTGTCACAATCTTTCCATCAATAGAAAAATTATAATCATATTTCTTATAATCAAGCCCTTCAATGCTCATTGCAAAAACATTTCCTATAACCTGCGCATTTTCAAAAGGAATACGTGCCGCTTCATTGTTTTTTCCTTTTTCATATAAAACAAGTTCACATTTACTTCCTAATCTTGCTGTAATGGCAAAATTAACCGTGTCGCCTATTACAGTAGCCCCCATCATTAAAGGATTACCTCTGTATGCTTTTATTTTATTTAAATCCATTGTGTATCCTTTCCAGTCATTCTTAATATGCCCATATAGACACAATTTTGACATAAATTCTTATGCCCGAACTTTCGCATAGATAAGTGAATTATAACATACCCTTTTGATTAAAGAAACAAAATCAACCTACAAAAATAGTTTTATTAATTTTTCCACATTATCTTTTCTGTACTTTTACACTACATTTATTAAACCTTTATTGCTTAAAATTCCCAAAACTGTTATACTAATCTGTACGGGTGCGATAGCCCACACACCATTATTAAATAAGAGAGGTAACGAAAAAAATGATAAGTACAAGCAATGTATCTTTACGATTTGGTAAAAAGGCATTATTTGAAGATGTAAATATAAAATTTGTTCCAGGTCACTGCTACGGCTTAATCGGAGCCAACGGTGCTGGGAAATCAACATTTTTAAAGATTCTTACAGGTGAAATCGAACCTACAAGCGGTGAGGTTATTATTACACCGGGTGAGCGTCTTTCGTTCTTAAAGCAGGATCACTTCCAGTATGATGAATGTACTGTTCTTGATACTGTTATTATGGGTAATCAGAGACTTTACGATATTATGAAAGAGAAAGATGCCATTTATATGAAGGAAGACTTTAGCGATGAAGATGGTATCCGTGCTTCAGAATTAGAAGGTGAGTTTGCAGAAATGAACGGTTGGGAAGCAGAAAGTGATGCTGCTACTCTTCTTAACGGTCTTGGTGTTGATACTGAATATCATTACAACCTTATGAAAGACCTTAACGGTTCATTAAAAGTCAAAGTTTTGCTTGCACAGGCATTGTTTGGTAATCCTGACATTCTTTTACTTGACGAACCTACTAACCACTTAGACCTTGATGCCATTGAATGGCTTGAAGAGTTCTTAATCAATTTTGACAATACAGTTATTGTAGTATCCCATGACAGATACTTCCTTAACAAAGTTTGTACACAGATTGCGGACATTGATTATGCTAAGATTCAGTTATACGCAGGTAACTACGACTTCTGGTATGAATCAAGTCAGTTAATCGTTAAGCAGATGAAAGAAGCTAACCGTAAGAAAGAAGAAAAGATTAAGGAATTACAGGACTTTATCCAGCGATTTAGTGCCAATGCTTCTAAATCAAAACAGGCTACTTCAAGAAAACGTGCTCTTGAAAAAATCGAATTAGACGAAATTCGTCCATCAAGCCGTAAATATCCATACATCGACTTTAGACCTAACCGTGAAATCGGTAATGAGGTTCTTACTGTGGAACATCTTTCAAAAACTATTGACGGTGTTAAGGTTTTAGATGATATATCTTTCGTTGTAGGACGTGAAGATAAAATAGCTTTTGTAGGTTCTAACGGCCTTGCAAAAACTACATTATTCCAAATTCTTGCAGGACAGATGGAACCGGATGAAGGTTCATACAAATGGGGAATTACAACTTCACAGTCATACTTCCCTAAGGATAACACTAAGGACTTTGACAGTGATGATGCAATTGTTGACTGGCTTACACAGTACTCAGACAACAAAGACGCAACTTATGTTCGTCAGTTCCTTGGCAGAATGTTATTCCCTGGTGATGCAGGTGTTAAGAAAGTTCGCGTACTTTCCGGTGGTGAAAAAGTTAGAGTTATGCTTTCAAAACTTATGATTTCAGGTGCCAACGTTCTTATTGTTGATGAACCTACTGACCACTTAGATATGGAAAGTATTACAGCCCTTAACAACGGACTTATTAAGTTCCCTGGCGTACTTTTATTCTCTTCAAGAGATCATCAGGTTGTACAGACTACAGCCAACAGAATTATGGAAATCGTTAACGGTAAGTTAATTGACAAGATTACTACTTACGATGAATATCTTGAAAATGATGAAATGGCAAGAAAGAGAGCTGTTTACACAACTGACGGAATGGATGCAGATAACTAGAATCAAATATTTTGATTTGGTTTTTTGCTTAGATTAATACATTTTATTATTAACAGTTAATTTTATGGAGTATCTATGAGACCACATACTATTACCTATCCCCCTGACGGTGTTGAGCCAATTGGGGTTATTGAATTTGTTCACGGAATGTGCGAAACACGTAACCGTTATGCTACTCCAATGGAGTATTTCAGCCGACACGGATATATATGTGCCATTGCCGATATGCGTGGACACGGAGAAAACATATTAACAACTGATGACTTAGGCTATTTTGGCGAAGAAGGCTACAAAGGTCTTGTAAACGATGTTCAGGAATATACTATGTATCTTAAACGTGAATTTCCTAATTTACCTTTTATACTTCTAGGCCATAGTATGGGTTCATTGGTTGTAAGAACATATTTAAAGAAATATTCTCAGGAAGTTGATGCCGTTATACTTAGCGGTTCTCCTTCTGAAAACTCATTGGCTGCTGCCGGTAAGTTTTTAGCCAAGTTTCTTGCATTTTTTAGAGGCTGGCATTATAGAAGCCCTTTTATTGAAAATATGGTTAACGGTCCATTTGAGAAACCTTTCCTTAAAGAAGGTATCGTTAACTCATGGCTTTCTACCGACAAGTTTATTGTTGAGGAATATAACAAGGATCCACTATGTGGTGTTCCTTTCACACTAAATGGCTACTACTGCCTTTTCTCATTAATGGAACAGGTTTATAGTAAGCTTGGCTGGACTAACAAGAACAAACAACTCCCTGTTATGTTTATGTCAGGTGGAGATGATCCCTGCCGAAAAAGTGATAAAGACTTTAAAAAAGCTGTTACCCACTTTAAACATTGTGGTTTTCCAAATACTTTTTCAAAGTTATATCCGGGAATGCGACATGAACTCTTTAATGAATTAAACAATGAAGAAGTCTACTATGATATTCTTAAATTCTTAGAAATAAAAGTTGGTATTGAACCACTGGAAGTTGATGAGGATTAATTATTATCTATAAATAAAAAAAATTGCGTATCCTTTAAGTAAAACACTTAAAAGCATACGCAATTTTTTTTATATTAATAATTTCCCAATATTTTCATATTAAGTGCTTCTGCATTAATTCCGCTAAGAGCATTTACAACTCCAGGCTGATTAGCCCTACCCTCAAATTCAACATAGAATCTGTACTCCCAGTTCTTATCCGGTACAGGTCTTGACTGAATACGTGTCATGTTAAGGTCATTGTAAATAATATGAGATAACATCTGATATAAAGTACCTGATGCGTGAGGCATTTCAAAACTAATACAAATCAAACCTGCATCTCTTCTTGCCACTCTCTGACGGCTGATAATAATAAACTGTGTTGTATTAGAATCATTAAAATTAATGCCTTTATGTAAAATATTAAGTCCATAAATATTTGCTGCATTTTCGCTGGCAATACAACCTCTGGACTTATCTGACTGTTCCGAAATATATCTTGCGCTTATTGCAGTATTGGCAAGATTAACCTTGCCCCAACCATGTTCTTCAATAAACTTGTTGCTCTGCATAAATGCCTGTGGATGTGAATAAACATCCTTTATATCATCAATTGTAGCTCCCGAAATACCGCAAAGACAATGTTCGATTTTCACATCAAATGTGTCCACAATATAATTCTGAAATTCTACAAGCAAATCATATACATCTGTTACAATTCCCGCTGAAGAATTTTCAAAAGGAAGAACTGCATAATCAGCCTTTCCATCTCTAACATATTTCATTGCTTCTCTAAAAGTTGTAACATTAACGTAGTTAACCTTATCCCCGAAATATTCTGTTGCCGCCTGCTGGCTGTAAGCTCCGGGAATTCCCTGATATACTACTGTTGCCTCCTCTGTTGGAAGCTTATCTACAATGTCAAACCCAATATCATTGTTTACGCCTTCTTCATTTAAAAGCTTATACTGCATCTTACGACTCATAGCCATAATCTGTTCAAACAATTCCTCTACGCCGTGAGCATAAAAATCGTCTGATGCTTTAGTCTTTAAAGTGGCTATTTTATCAAGCTCTCTTTGTCTGTCAAGAACTGGCTTGCCTGTTCTAAGTTTATACTCTGCTACATTTTTGCAAACTTCCATTCTTTTTTCAAACAATCTAATAATGCTATCATCTATTTCATCTATTTCTTTTCTGCTTTCTAATAAATCCTTCATTGTATTCCTTATGCTTTCTTCAGTTTTTTCTTATTGTTCAGACATCTGTTTCATGCTACATCCACCACAACCTGCACATTTGTTATCCGGCTGTAACTCCTCTAACATCTGACTAACTGTTTTATTTAAAATCGGATGTACTACATACGGTGCTATTTGTTTAAGAGGTTCCAAAACAAAAAGTCTCTTATGCATTTCCACATGAGGAATTAATAAATCCTTTTCATTAACTATATCATTATTATATAAAACAATATCTATATCCAAAGTTCTTGGTCCCCAGTGTATTTCACGGGTTCTGTTTGCCTCAGCCTCAATTCTGTTAACTGTAGCTAATAATTCTTTAGGTTCATACAATGTTTCTATTTCAACGCAACCATTTAAAAAATTGTCCTGTTCCACAGGTCCATAAGGTTCAGTTTCAATAAATTTAGATACCGCCAAAACTCTGCAATTTTCATCATCATAAAGACTATCAATTGCCTGATTAAGGTATCCCTCCTTGTCTCCTATATTTGAGCCAATACTTAAATAAGCCTTATTCCACTTTCTTGAAATTGAAACAGCTACATTTCCAAAAGGTAACTTAATAGGTGCATTAGGCTTATTAATAGTAAAATCAATAGCCTTAATCTTTGGAAACTCTTTCAAAAGTCCTCTTGTGGTCTGCTCTGCAACAGCCTCTATTAAGTCAAATCTATTTTCAGTCATAAACTTATTTATAAACTTGCACGCCTTTGCATAATTAACTGTATCCTCCAAATCATCGCTTAATCCCGGAGTTCTCACATCAGTATAAAGGTTAGCGTCTACATAAAACTTCTGACCGTTTATTTTTTCATCTTCATTGCAACCGTGGTATGCAAATATTTCTAACTGTCTAATCTTAATACAATCCATATTATTTCCTTTTTAGATAATATTTTTGTTTTTTAATCTTTAATAGCATTTAAACTTATGCTTTTAGAATCTTCTCAGCCATCATCATTGCCTGATAATTCTCTTTTACATCATGAACTCTAAAGATTCTGCATCCTCTTTCAAGTCCCATAACTGTTGTGGCAACTGTGCCTGCCATTCTGTCATTCTTATCCACATCGAGAGTTAAACCAATAACAGACTTTCTTGATGTACCAAGAAGTACAGGATAACCAAGTTCCAAAAGTTTGTCCACGTGCTTAATTATTAAAAGATTCTGTTCATAATCCTTTGCAAAACCAACTCCCGGATCTAATACAATCTGAGAATCCTTAACTCCTGCCTTGTGAGCTATCTCAACAGATTCCTTTAATTCATTAACTACATCATTAACAAAATCATTATAAGTTATAACATTCTTATTATGCATAACACAGGCTGCTACACCTGTTTTTGCCACAAGGTCTGCCATATCTCTTTCGCCATACTTAAATCCCCATACATCATTAATCATGTCACATCCGGCTTTAACTCCGGCTTCTGCAACTTTAGTCTTATATGTATCAAGGGATACAGCAATATCAAAATTCTTCTTAATTTCTTCAATTACAGGCACTACACGACCTATTTCTTCTTCGTCACTAATAAGTGTGTAACCTGGTCTTGTAGATTCGCCACCTACGTCTATAATCTTTGCTCCATCCTTAATCATTTCTTCTGTATGCTTTAATGCAGCATCTAAGTTGTTAAACTTACCTCCATCTGAAAATGAATCAGGTGTTACATTTAAAATTCCCATTATTACAGGTTCTTTTTCTAAATCAAAATTGTATTTTCCAATATTCATATCATACTCCAATCTTTCTACTGGCCATCCCTAAAAATTGACAAGACGTCACTTCTAAGATTTCTGTCCTCTTCAAAAACTCCTGTACTTGCAAAAGTAACCGTCTTGCTTCCCGGCTTCTTAATTCCTCTTGCAGACATACACATATGCTCTGCCTGTGCCATAACAAGTACACCCTTTGCTCCCAGGTACTTCTCCAATGCCTTAGCTATCTGGTTAGTCATCTGCTCCTGAATCTGTAATCTTCTTGCATAAACTTCTACTGTTCTTGCAAGTTTACTGATTCCCACAACCTTGCCATTTGGAATGTACGCAATATGCACCTTTCCATAAAATGGCATAAGATGATGTTCACATGTTGAATAAAAAGTAATATCCTTTTCAATAACAACATTCTCATTATCACAAGTAAATGTTTTGGACAAATGTTCTTTAGGACTCCTATTCATACCGCTACACAATTCTTCATACATTCTTGCCACACGGTCCGGAGTATCCTTTAGGCCTTCTCTATCCGGATTTTCACCGATTCCCTCTAATAAAAGTCTAATTCCTTCTTCTATTTTCTTCTTGTCAAACACGTCAATCTCTCCTTCCGGCTTTAACTGTTTGTTTAATGGTTACAGATTAATCTTACAACCTGTTTTAGCTCTCCTAAATAAGACAATGAACCAAACGCCAAAATCATATCGGCCCTGTTCCCTTTTATTGTATCTATTGATTCTTCCGCAGCCTGCTTCAAACTATCTGCAACCTGTACATTATGGTTATACTTCACCAAAGTTTCTGCAAGCTTGTGCCCGTCTAAACCTCGTGAATTGTTTGGCGTTATCGTAATAATTCTTTCTGCCCTGTCAGCAATAATTTCTGCTTCCTTGGAAAAATCTTTATCAGACAACACCCCCATTATAAATGTTATTCTCTTATTTGTAAAATATAAATCCAAAGTTTTCCTTAGTTCAAGCACTGCTCCCGGGTTATGAGCGCCATCAATTATAATTAACGGCTCCTTACTTATGACTTCCATACGTCCCGGCCAAACTGTTTTTTCTATGCCTTTTTTTATATTTTTCTCAATTGTATTTCCACTATTATTAATATTATTTTTCATACCAGTGCTATTATTCTTATCTGACTCATCGCATATATTGGTCTTTTCTGTTAATGCTTTATCAAGCACTAATGCTACCTCAACTGCTGTCTTAGCATTTTTAATCTGATATGTACCAAGAGCCTGAAGGTTAAGAATATATTCTTTATTATTAGATGCTTTGTATGTAACCTTTGTTGTTAAACCATCTATTTCTACATTTTCAAAATCCTGCTCAGTAGGAATTATAAGTTCTGAATTATTCTGCTTGCAAACCTTCTTTATTACACTCTCAGCCTCCCCTGTCTGTTTTGACATTACAACCGGACAGTTCTCTTTAATTATTCCTGATTTAACTTTTGTTATTTCTTCAATAGTACTGCCTAAAAACTGGGTATGGTCAAGACTTATTGTAGCAATAACACTGCAAAGTACCTTTTCAAATACATTAGTGGCATCAGTTTCTCCGCCCATTCCACATTCAATTAAGGCTATATCACAGTTCTGCTCTTTAAAAAACATTAACGCCTCTGCTGTTTCTATTTCAAAGGATGTAGGATGTGGCAAACCTTCACTATACATACTGTCACATTTTTCTTTTATTCTTGTAAGCAAATCAGCAGATTGTTTCTCTGATATGTATTCGTCATTTATTCTTATAATCTCACGCTCATTAAAAACTGCAGGTGAACAATATCTTCCAACCTTATATCCTGATTCCATTAAAATATTCTGAACAAAAGTCATAATGGAACCTTTTCCGTTAGTTCCAGCAATGTGAACTACTTTAAGTTCATTTTGTGGATTGCCCAATCTCTTAAGTAATTCCTTTATGGTATTAAGTCCCAGAATACTTCCCAACTTATTCACATTCTTCAAATACTCTCTTGCTTCACTATAATTCATTTCCATATCCTCAATCCTAATCTATTAAACAGTCAACTTTAATAATAAAATCTAATTATCACTTTAATAATGTAAAAGAAAGGCCTGAACAATTTCAAGCCTTCCCTAAATCTCATTAGTTTCAAAAACTATACTAACGCTATTAATATAAAATTAATATAAAACTCTTAATCAAGCATATTAGAATAACTAAGATATTTCTTCATTACATATCCTGTATCCTTGCCATATTTAATCTGGCACCACTTGCCATTCTCTGAGATGACCTGTACTTTCTTACCTGCTCCTATCTGAGTTACAAGTTTGGATTTGGCACTTGCCGACTTACGCAGGTTCAAAACATCAGTAGTATACATATACTCTTCTGCCGTAGTAGTCTCCTGAACAGTAGTCTGCGCCACTGTTGTAATCTGCTTTGCAGTAGTTGCCGAAGTTTTTGCCGGCTTCTTTCCTGATGAACAGGACTTAGCCAAAACCATTACCAAAATAATCACAACTAAAATTCCAACACCAATTGCTATTATAGTGTTTCTCTTCTTAATCTGTTGCTCTCTAATTAACTCTGCCTTGCGTCTTCTGTTTTCTACTATCTTCTTTACTTCTTCTTTTCTTGTCGCTTCATTGTTTGTCCCTGGCATCCTATCACCTCTTTATCTGTAAAGATGATTTAATTATCCAAACATACAAATCATCTCTATACGGATTATGACCTGCTTTACACTCCTACAGTCCTAAATATTATTCCTCGATAATTTCGTCATATTCTCCGTCTTCAACAATACTGTCAAACACTTCTGAAACCATGTCAAATTCTTCCTGTGTTTCAATATTGTCAAGTCCAGGCTCTCCATCTTCGTCTTCAAAATATCTATAAATAAATATTTCTCCATCTTCTTCTCCATTATCATGAAGTAATGCAATATAGTCCTGTTCTTCAACTTCAAAAATTGTAAGCACTTCGCATTCAATCTCTGAATCATCTTCCAATGTAATTGTTACAAATAATTCTTCATCTTCATTGTCAATATTATTAGTTCCCATCTTTTCCTCTTTCCGCTTTCCGCTATTTATTATCGGTATACCTTTTTTATACCAATTAGTTTGCTATAACTTTATCAAAACATACGGGAAAATGCAATAAAATAGATACAGTTCACAAATATTTAACTTTCTACAGCATCTCTTCCACAAACATGGACACTTCTATGGGGCATCCCAGCCTTTCCTCCACCGCATATATATTTAAATAATCTATGGCTCTTGTTATCGCCACATAAAAAAGTCTGCGTTCTTCCTCAAAGTCCCTCTCTCTTAATGCCTTTGACGTAGGGATTATTCCCTGATTAGCATCAACAATAAACACAGCCTTAAATTCCAATCCCTTAGAGCTATGCATTGTCATAATATTAATCCTGTTATTTGTGCCACCTTCTCCACTGCTCTTTTTACCAAAATTCTGGCCTTCACTATTTTGTGCTGAATCAATGCTATTTATCCACTGTTCTAATGTATTAAACTTGCTACACTCCTGCACTAACTGTTCCAATTGTTTTAACAACCCTGACATTGGAATATTATTTTCAATGGCATACAGGCGCAAATACTCCTCATAACCTGCACCCTTTCTAATATATGACAATGCTGCCTGAGGTGGTAGCTTTCTTATCATCTCAATATGAAATAGAAAACTGTCTATGTTGTTTTTACTATAAATTCTTCTAACAGCGGAAATATTCATATTCACGCTAAGAACAATCTGCCTGCTTATGTATCTTTGAGGCTTATTTAAAACATATATTAAATCTTCATTGAAAAATGTGCCGTCAAACTTTAATGCTCCTCTAACATAAGACAAAATATCCTTTGCAACCATACCATTATAAACGTTACTTCTATGCTTTCCACTTTCCGCTTCTATCTTTCTGTTTTTTAAAAAACTTGAAATCTCCTGAATCTGACTATTATTCCTAACAAGAATAGCCATTTCAGACAGACTAATCCCCTGATTTTCATATTCCTTTATTTTGGATACTACAAACTTTAATTCTTCCACTTGATTTCGAAACTTTCGTATATCAGGTTGAAAATCCTTATCATTATTAGCGTGAGCACACTTATCTAATCTGGTCTTATTATTTTCAATAACACGACCTGCCACATTAATTATGGACTGAGTACTTCTGTAATTAACATTCAAGACAATAAGTTCAGCCTCGGGATAATAATCCTTAAACTCAATCATAATCTCCGGTCTTGCTCCACGAAAACCATAAATGGACTGGTCATCATCCCCCACCACAAAAATATTGTTAAGAGGACTAGCCAACAGCTCTATTATATTCATTTGGATTCTGTTAATATCCTGAAACTCATCTATTAAAATATACTTATACAGCTCCCTCCACTGTTCAAGTATTGTATGATTCTCACATAACAACAAATAACACTCTCTTAGAATATCATCAAAATCCATCTTGCCATCCTTCTTTAACTCCAAATTATAAGCGTTATAAACCTTTATAAAATCCTCTTTCTTGCAGCAGGACGGCTCATATTCCTGAGCATTAAGCATATTACCTTTAATATTTCCAATATCATTAATAATGTTCTGAGACAATTCTGAAATATCATTAGAAGAAATACCATACCTTCCAATAATCTCCCTTATATAGTCCGTTTTCTGCCTTTCAGACAGAATCTCCGTTGCTTCATACCGCCTTGATTTTCTCAAAATCTTATAAAAGACGCTATGAAAAGTGCCAAAGGTAACCAGTTGTCCCTTCCCTCCATTCATTAATGTAGAAAATCTCTTCTGCATACTTATAGCCGCTGCCTTAGTAAAAGTTACAACTAAAATATTCTCCGGGCGCACTTCCGCCTTCTCTATTAAATTCTTAATTCTATGGGTAATAACTGTGGTCTTACCAGAACCCGGTCCTGCAAGAACCATGGCCGGACCATCCATATGGCTGATTGCCTGAATCTGTGATTTATTAAACATATATACAACCTTTCCGGTTGTTTCTCTCCAAGTACTGAAAGTCTATCACAGTCTGACTAAAGTGTAAACAGGTAAATGTGATTTCTTATGTTTTCTTATGTTTTTTCAAAGAATACTCAGATTACAAACAAAAGCTTTTCTATTATCCGAAGGATTTTATTATTAAAAAAGACCTTTGATATGCTATTTACAGCTTTAATCAAAAGTCTTTTTAATGTTTTTAACATTTATATTATTTTAAAATCAATCTATTAACATTTCTTATAGTTATTAACCTGACAGTTACTCGCTTAATAACTATATTTCGTATTAAAATTATTTTGATAATAATTCAATACCTTTCTTAATTCTGCTAATTGATTCTTCTTTTCCAATAACTTCCATAATTTCAAAAGCCCCGGCAGGTGTCATCTGCTTTCCTGAAACTGCAGTTCTAAGTGGCCATAAAGCCTGACCATTCTTGCAGCCCTTCTTTCCAATATATTCAAATACTGTATCGTGAAGTCCGTCAACTGAATAATCATCTGTTGCTTCAAGAATTGGAAGTAATTCTGTTAACACTTCTAATGAATTTTCTGAATTAGTTTTCATCTTCTTATGAGTGTACATAGCCACATCATATTCAGGTAATTCTTCAAAGAAATCAACCATATCCATAAGCTCTGGGAATGTTTCAATTCTAGTCTTAACCATATCAAGAATCTTCTCTAAATCCAAATCCTTAGTAATAACTTTCTTGATGTATGGCATAGCTTTTTCATAGAATTTTTCATTGTCCATAGCCTTAATGTATTCCCCATTCATCCATTTAAGCTTCTGAATGTCAAATACTGATGGGCTCTTGTTTACCTTGTGATAATCAAATTCCTTAATCAACTCATCAAGTGAAAAGATTTCTCTATTGTCTTCAGGGCTCCATCCTAAAAGTGCCAAATAGTTAACAACTGCTTCAGGTAAAAATCCCTGTTCAATTAAATCTTCATATGAAGCGTGACCTGAACGCTTGCTTAACTTCTTGTGATTTTCATCTGTAATCAAAGGTAAATGAACGTATTTAGGTGGTTCCCAACCAAAAGCTTCATATAATCTCTGATATTTAGGTGATGAAGAAATATATTCATTACCTCTTACAACGTGAGTAATCTGCTGAAGATGATCGTCAACAACGTTAGCAAAATTGTATGTTGGATATCCGTCTGACTTAATCAAAATCATATCGTCAAGTTCTTTGTTTTCAACAGTAATCTCACCATATAATTCATCAACAAAAGTTGTAGTTCCTTCTGTTGGCATGTTAATTCTAATTACATAAGGCTTGCCTGCATCAAGATTTGCCTGGATTTCTTCTTTTGATAAATGAAGACAATGCTTGTCATAAACTGTAATCTCTTTTCCATCTTCACCTACAGAAGTCTTCAAAGATTCCAATCTCTCCTTATCACAAAAACAGTAATATGCATCTCCTGATTCAATTAACTTCTTAGCATATTCAAGATATAAACCTGATGCCTGACGCTCGCTCTGAACATAAGGACCAAATCCCTTATCCTTATCAGGGCCTTCATCATGTACAAGACCTGTTTCAGCCATAGTTCTATAAATAATATCAACTGCGCCTTCAACCAAACGCTCTCTATCTGTATCTTCTATTCTTAAAATAAAATCTCCACCTGCATGCTTAGCAATCAAAAATTCATAAAGTGCAGTTCTTAAATTTCCTACATGCATTCTTCCTGTTGGACTAGGTGCGAATCTTGTTCTAACTTTTGTCATTTTCACTTTTCTCCTACTATGAAATACTATTTGAGATTATATCTCTAACTAATATAGTATAGTGCAAAAATTAAGGTTGTGCAAGGGGTTGAAAAATAGTATTTTTCTACACCATCCTATCTATTTGCATTTATAGCATTATATAAAAACACTTCTTCTTTGTACTTGTCCTTTATTCCTATTTATATCCTCAAATTGGATTTTCTCAATTAAAATACTTATTCACGATATTTTTTAGTGTTTCTTCAAGTCTATTTAAAGCATATTTGTCCGCAACTTTTTCACTTTCAATATTTCTATATTCTTTTGCCATTTTATCTTCTTCCCAATTATTTCCATATACTTCTTTTCTTCTGATTTTCTCTTTTTCACCATACTCAATCGGAGTATAATTCATTTTGCAGAAATACTCCCAATGTCCAACTTCATGAAGAATAGAAAATGTCACAATTGAAAACTCATCTCCATATGTTTCTTTTATATAATCTGGAATCATATCTAGTAGATTTTTTTGTTCAACATTAAAGTATTCCTCATCATACTTATATATTTCTTCACATGTACTTATAGGAGCATTAATTGAAATTAATGGGTGTAATCTAGACATTGTCGAATCTATTCCAAATTCAATCAAATTATACACCTGTTTTACATTTAAATTACATTTATACAGATTAATTTTACATTCATATCCATTCGCTGATTTTTTCAATCCTTGACTTTCTATAATCACATCCAATATTTGACTTGTTGTAAGCATCCCATATCTACATTCCGTATTTTCATTCATACTCTTTCACCTTTCTTCTCTAATATTTCAGTTTCTGTCATTAACACAATTTACATATATTTCAAATAATGCTAACAAGAATAAATCTTCCATTGTTCCTATTACTTCTCCATCATATTCTCCTGAAGAACCATATTATTTATTAATGTTTTTATTTTCATTTCCATAGATTGCTACAAACTTTGCGATAACAGTAACCAATTGGCACGCCTCTATTTCTTTGCAACTTCCAAAATTGTATTTTGAACCTCTTTAGTACAACAGCAAAATTCTCTATACATCTCTCTGTTGTAATAAAACAAATCATTATACATCGTGGCTATTGCACATAATGGAATAAGCCCTCTATCCTTATAATATTTAGAAATAAATGAAACCGCTTGTGCTTTTACGCTTTCTTGATGATACTGCTCATCTCGCTTTTCCTGCCTTTTTTCAAACCTCTCCACATGGTTGCTTTGTCTTATTTGTAGGACTGCAATAATAATCGTAGCTATTAAAGCAACTCCCGCGCAAATAATACTTATCCAATCTGAAACACTCATCATACAGCCTCTCCTTCTACTATAAACGATAATTTAGAGCAACAAATGCACCTGATTTTTGAAAATATGATGTCTAAAGCAACAACCCATAAACTTCCTGGAAAATACACTATTGCTCAAAATCTCACATCCGTTGTTACAGGTAAAGAAGATGCCAATTTTTCTGTAACCAATGGTAAGTACAAATTTTTCACGTGCTCAAATACGCCATTGTTGTGTGATGATTATGTGTTTGATTCATCATCTATACTTATAGCAGGTAATGGAGATTTTAATGTCAAACATTATTCTGGAAGGTTTAATGCGTATCAAAGGACATATGTTCTTACTCCAGACAAAAAATATTTTGCTCTATTGTATTTAGCAAGTCTATACAGGATAAATTCTTTTAAATCACGTTCTTCAGGTTCGATTGTAAAATTTATTACAAAAAGTGATGTGGAGAATATACCTGTATTTATACCAAATGACATATCTTACCTGCAAGAATTAAACAAATTAATTTATTTACAAGAACAAAATAAACTCGAAAACGAATTACTTATTAAACTTCGTGATTGGTTGCTACCTATGTTAATGAACGGTCAGGCTACCATCAGTGATTGATGTAGTAAATTATCGTTTATTGCATTATTGATAAGTATCTTTTTATCTATTGAAGAAAGTGTTAATACTATCATATCTTGATACTTTTTCTCTGGTATTTTAAATTCTAAAGACATCAAATACTCAAGATTTATATTATCTTGAATACTACCTGTTACAGCATTTTTTATGGATTTTTTTATATACTCAAAAATATAATACATAAATTCTTCTGATGATTTTTCCGGATATGCTGAAAAACCTACAATACTATCTGGAAAACACATTGGATAAGCCAAAATTGCGGTTTCCGCAATATTAGCAGCAATAGTAATACACAATGTTCCAGTATTCCATAATTTACTTTGTTTGAGTCCGAAATCACCATATTCTTGTTCATGTTTACTCAAATAAAGATTTGCTTCTTTAACATCTCCTGTTTGAACTAACGGATATTTCCCATTTTGAAACAATTTGGAATCGTTTCTCGGTCTATGTTTTGATACTCCTCTTGCAAATGTTCCTAATTCGGACAATTTGAAAATTTTCCAATTTTCATTATACGAACCTTTATTATAAACCATTTTTTTCTCCTAACTGATATATTTTCTATGAGCTAACTTAACATTGCTCTGTTTGACCATTGCATACTGCAAAGTCGTATCTATTTTTCTATGCCCCAAAAGCCGCTGTAACTGTTCAATGGGCATTCCTTTATCTATTGCCATAGTTGCAAGAGTACGTCTAAATTTATGTGGATGTACCTTACTAATTCCTAATTGTTTTCCAAAATTTCGTAATCGCACTTCAATACCACCAATTTTCAATCGTTCATAAGGAGATTTTAATGATACAAACAGTGCCGGATTGCTATCCATTCTGCTCTGTAAATAATTCTGTAAATGTATTTTTGTTCTGGCGTCAAAATAAACAACTCTCTCCTTATCGCCCTTTCCAAAAACAACACATTCACGCTCATTAAAATCTATATCTTCTCGATTTAGCAGAACCATTTCGCCTACTCGCATACCTGTTGATGCCAACATATCAATCATTGCCAAATCCCTGAGTTCTGTGCAATTATCTCTCATCAATTCAAGGGCTTCATCTGAATAAGTTTCCTTAATGTTCGTTCCAGTCTTAACTTTATGTATTCTTCTAACCGGACTTTTCAAAATATAATCCTCGTCCTCAAGCCAAGAAAAAAAGCTGGAAAGTATTCGTCGTATATTATCAATCGTAACTTTACTTGAATTTTTATTTGCCTGATATTCAGTAAGATAACAGCGTATGTCATCGGTTACAATATACTTAATACCTTTACCTATACTATCACTCATTGCCTGTATAGTTGCTTTGTAATATTTCAAAGTTTTCTCAGAACAACCCTCAATTCTCTTTGCAGCTAGAAACAATTCAACCAAATTCTGCTCCAATAATCCCTTATCATTTTCTGTTTTTGCAACTTCATAATCAAAAAGTGTATGTTGCAACACCTCCTGCAATCGCTGTGTTTGTGCATTGTTCAAATAAGGTAACATTCCCTGAACAATATCCATAATTAAATTTTGTTTCATAACCAATTCTCCTTTTTCCTTAGAGAACAACTATGGGGCGGTAGTCTCCTATTTTAACTCTTGCCACCCTCAAGAGTTATGAGATATATGTTAAACGATAATTTACCGCATCAGTCGCTAATGGTTGCTTGACCATTCATCAACATAGGCAAAAGCCAATCACGCAATGACTGTAAATGCTGATTTTCTACATAATTTTTAGTAATAGTTAAAAAAATAGGACTTACTATTTCCGTATATTTCTCAATTTTCTTATAATCCAAATCGGTTATAGGTAAACTAGATATATGACTTGGATATATATGAGGTTGGGCAGAGCCAGTTTGAATGTTATAAATATTGTTTTGATGCCTTTTTAAATATGCGTACCAGAAATAAACATATTGACTCATTTCTGAATCTATATATGATGAATCAGACGCCCATACTGGTACGCCCCAAATATTTACAAACCCGGCATTCGCTCCAGAACTTGAAATTGTTACAACAGGAGCAACTGTATTTGCTACATTGTGGTAAATTGAAGGTTTCAAACCTCCAGCAATAACCGGAACCTTTCCATGGACGGTATTTTTAGATAAAAGTGATTTTCCACGTTTAGGAATAATAAAGTCCCCCATGTGTTTATTACCAGCACAAACATCAGGAAATAGATAATCAAATATCAACTGTATTTGTTGCTCTAAATTATCGTTTATCTTATTATTTTTTCTAATTTTCATTTCAATTTTATATAAAAAGTCACCTATTCTTACCTGTTCTTCATAATTTGGTAAATATAAATATAAAAACGAAAAAATATCTTCATTGAAGCTTGCTCTTAACGTCATAATCGTATTACAGTCTAATACCTTGCGAAAATACTTACTTCTCAAAAAGAATGCTATATATCTTGAATAAACTATTCCTTTCTTCTTGGGTCTTAGTCTTTTTACAAAACCGCTAAACGTCGCTTTTGGATAATCTTTGACTGCAACACAACTCTTTGCCAAAGCATCAACTGTTTCACTTGTTCTTGTTATAAACACATCATCTTTTTTTACCGAAAAAGTTTCTTGTTCTTCCGAAGATGTATCCATTAAATCTGGTAATTCTTCTGGCAAGAAAAAATTGTTGAAAACTGTGCTAAACGACACAAAAGGATATCCATGTCCAGCCTGTTCTTTTGTAGATGATATTCCTGAACTCATTTCATATAAATCACTTAATTTGTATCTCGTAAGTTTACTCATATTTTACCTTCTTTAATTGTTCCATAATTTCCGCTTTTAATTTGTCTCCCTCATCAAAATAATCTTGCAACTGTTTTTTATACGTATCCATACGCTCTTGAAACTCTTCCTGTGATAGTTCCACATACTCGATTTTTACTTCAAAATACTGTCCTGCCGCAAGAGAATATCTTTTCTTTTTAATTTCTTCATATGTTACAGTAACAGAAAAATCCTCCACTTCATCTTTGTTAAAAAATGTATTGACTATTTTGTCTATTTCAAATTCTCGTAGCCTACGTTTCTGATTATTACCATCCTTATACTCTTCTCCCATTTTTGAAGCATCAATTAATACTACTTTTTCTGTCTTCTTTGAATTATCAAAAAATAATACTGATACGTTTGTTCCTGTATTAGCAAATACATTTGAAGGCATACTAATGCAACCATAAACAATATGTTTGTCAACAATATGTTGCAATATCTTTTTTTCTACCCCTGACTTTGCTGTTATAAATCCTGTAGGAACCACAATCGCACCTTTTCCTGTTGATTTCAATGAATTAAGAACGTGCTGAATAAACAATGTATAAATTGCCATACTCTCTTTTTTCTTTGCCGGCACTTTGGGAACTCCCGCCCAAAAACGAACAGGCATTGCTGCTATTCGTTCTCTTGTGTCTGAGAAATCCATCTTAAAAGGTGGATTAGATACAACATAATCAAATGTTCTTAGTTCTTTTCCATTATCGTCTTTGTGATATGGTGCTACAAGAGTGTCTCCTTGAACTGCATGATCAAGAGAAGAAACTAAACTGTTTAAAATAAGATTAAGTTTTAGCATCTTGTTACTTCTCTGCGAAATATCTTGTGCAAATATTGTACATTTATCCTTTCCTATTTCATGTGCTAACGCCATTAACAAAGTTCCTGTTCCTGCTGAAGGATCATAACATTCTATACTATGTAAATCCGTATCATTGCCAACAAGCAATCTTGCCATTATTGTAGCAATAGCATGTGGTGTATAGTATTCTGCGTACTTACCACCGCCGGCAGTATTATAGTCCTTTATTAAATATTCAAAAATATTAGCAAAAAAATCATAATGGTTTTCATATGCCTCTTCAAATGAAAAATTTGCCAGTTTATCTATTAACGCTCGTGCAAAAGGTGCTCGTGCCGCATCATCAGTTACATACTGTGTCAGCTTTTCAAATAATGGAATTTTTGTATTTTTCGTCGTTTGTGTAAAAAATATGTCTATATTTTTGTCAGCTATATCCAACATTGTATTATCAAAAATCACATCAAAGTCTTCTTTAGCTTGTTGATTCCATAAATTTGCTATTAAATGCTGTGGATAAAGATGTGGAACATCCGATGACAAACTATCAAAAATATCAAAACGTTCATCCTCCGTCATTTCCTCATATGTTATTTCCCACTTTTCTGATTTTTTTAGTTTTTCACTAATCTTTTTAACTTCATATCCAAATTTATCATTAAGATATTTATAGAGAAATACTTGTGTAATAATCTTATATTCATTTCCGTCATTTCCCATTCCATATGTTTGACATGTTGCTTTCAATGCATCTATTAATTCTATTGTTTTTTCCTTTATGCTCTTTTCTTTTGGCATCTTTTTTGCTCCTCATTCTTATGTCAATGAATAAATCTGATTATACTGTTCGAAATACTGTTTTGTTATTTGATTTCTAATAAATAGTCTGTCATCTCGATTGCATGTAATTCCCATTTTATCCATTTCTGACTTTATTTGTGTCATAACCAATTGCTCAAAATAAGCATCTTTTTTTAATACATCACTTTTGTCATACACCTTTTTATCAATATCCCCCTTAATCAAAAGTAATAATTGCATAATTGATGTATCATACTCAGAGACAATAGGCTCCTTATTCACTATATTTCGAGAATTGTTTTCTTCTCTAATTCTCTTATGTATTCGTACAAATTTTACATCGCCATTATATTTTCCTAATAAGACTTTATTTTTTTTCTTCAGTTCATTTAGTTTTTCCAATATTCTATCAAGTTCTTTTCCTTGTTCCTCAATTTCATATACACTATTCAATTCAAAACCATGTTCTTTAAATCTTAACAAAAAAGCTTCATGTAGTGTAATAAACTCAGGATCTTCCTGATCAATATTATGTGTAAATGCTCTTACTGTTTTCTTATACTTTTCTACAACTGAATCCTTTCCTCCTACAATTTTCATTTCTTCTTCACTAATCTTATTAAAGCTAAATGTAATTTCTTCCATAGCCTCATTAACTAAAACTTTTGTAACATCCATCATATTAAAAATTTCTTTTTGATTTATGTTATCAATATGATGTTTTACTTCTGAAATAAGTGAAGGTAATCTAGTCAATTCCATTTTTGAAAATGTTGCTTTTAGTTCGGCATCTCCAAATGTTCTCACTAAATTACAACAGTCTCGTACATTTATAAGAACTTTCTTTAATTCCAACAATTCGTATTTATCTTCAATTACAGATATTTCCCTGCTAAACTCTTCTGCATTATCTGTTGTATATTTAAATAACACTTGCTGTGCTTCTTTCATTTGTTGAATAAGTTCCGTTGGATTTTCAATAACCTGATTAAATGTATCGAGTTCATTTCCCTCCCCGACCTCATTGGGATCGTTAAACCTATTTAATTCCTTTAAATATAACTCATTTGTTTCTTCAAAATTTTTCTTAATATCTGCAAAATCAACAACATATCCATATCTATTTTCTTTGTAAGGTCTATTTACTCTTGTAATAGCCTGAAGAAGGTTATGATCTTTTAACTTTCGTCCTAAATACAACCTTTTTAACCTAGGTGCATCAAACCCTGTAAGCAACATATTATAAACAATCAAAATATCTATTGTCATATTTTTTTTAAAGTCGTTAACTATATTTTTTCTCGTTTCTTTGTCAAAACTATCAGATAAAATAAGTCCTGCTTTTAAATAACTTTTATTTGTAGTTGTTCTATTAAGTTCTAACTGAATTTCTTCAAAATAATCATATATTTTTCTTGCTTGCTCACTTGTTTCACAGACAATCATGCCTCCTAATGTATCATCTCCCTGTATTCTTCTAAACTTATTTAAATCAGTAATGATATATCTTAGTAATTCTTTTACATAACTACTATGTTCAATTATTTGATCTTTCTTTACTTTCTTTTTTTCAACTAAAGTTTCTAATTTTCCATATATTTCAGTTATTTTTTCTCTATATTGAGTTTCAATATCTTCTCTAATAATTTTTAAAGTATATCCATCCAAAATAGATTTATCATAATAATAAGTATGAATATAATTTCCAAAAATCCTCCATGACTCTCTTTCATCTTTTAAAAGAGGGGTTCCTGTTAAGGCTATTTTGATGGCTTTTTTGTCTGCTTCAAGCAAGTTTGCCAAAAAAGAACCTTCCTTTTTATATCCTCTATGCGCCTCATCGATTATAAATACTCTTTGTAACTCTGTGGCATATGCCGACATATTAATGTTTTCTTCACTTTCATCAAAGCGTTGAATGTTTACAACTGTAATTTCGGCTTTTCCTGTATTCCCATCTTGAGCCTGATTATTCTTAAATTGTTCCATCAACTCTTCTCTATTCTTTGCCGTTTTTACAATCAGTCCACGTGCCGCAAATTCCTCTGATGCCTGGCTTAATAAATCTAGTCTATCTACAATAAAATAAAATTTAGCTACTTTATTATTTTTAGAAAAATAATCTGAAAGTACTTTTGTAAGGTTATATGCTAATGCCGTCTTGCCACTTCCCTGTGTATGCCATATAATACCAGAAGTAATTCCTTTATCTATTTTCTCTCTAACTGTCAATGATGCGAACATTTGTTGATATCGCATTATGTGTTTCTGTTCTATAGATTCTATTTTCCCATCTATCTCTTTTTGATACCTCACATATGTAATGCCATATTTTAATATAAATAAAATTCTTTGCGGGCTACACATAGATGTAAGTATTCTATTTGTAGGTGTATATACATCTAAATTTGTTTTATACTCTGAAGATGTATGTATTATTTCGCAATTAAAATCCTGTAAAATTTTTCTTTCAACATCTGCATCTATTTCTTTATAAGGAAAATCAGCATTAAATGGGGCAACACTTAAATTCCTTGGATTTTCTTCTCTAAAGCAATTAAATGAAGCAGTTTTTCTTGCAGTAGTACAATAAAAGGCTCCTTGAACAGGTACAATTCCCCCTAAAGTTTCATATTCCATATTGTTAGAAAAAATCATAAATTGAGTAATATTTAAAAATCTCCTAAATTTTTTATTTGGAAATCTTCTTTCATTCATTCTTTTGCTTTCTGCAACCATACCACCATGATTGTTTGGTTTTTTTACCTCAACGAAAACTAATGGCAGTCCATTAATAAACAAGGTTATATCTGGTCTAAATTCATTCTGATCACGCTTACAAGTAAACTCAGCCGTAAAATGATATACATTATTTTTAGGATTTTCAAAATCTATTAATTTAATAGGTGAAGTATTAGACAATCTTTTATAAAAACTTTGTCCAATATCATCATTGTCTAGTTCCTGTCTTATATTCTGCAAAATTTGTTCTACTTCACCTACATAATCAGGATTCAGTTTTTCAAACTGTTTTTTGAAAACCTCTAACAAAATGTTTGTATCAGGATCATATACTGTTTCTGCCATACTTTCTGTTATTTTCCCAAAATATGAATAACCAATTCGTGTCAAATGCACCATTGCTGGCATTTGAACACGTGTAGCCTCGTTAAACATATTACGCTTAGTCTTAACTGCCATTTTATTGCCCCCTTTGCTTTAGTACCAATATAACCATATTTAATAAAATATTACCGTTTCAGTATTAACTTGTTGCATTTATATAGTATTTTACTTAAAACATACCTTTTTTTCAAGCAAATAGGCTTATTGTTCTTAATTTATATCTTTACTTGCTGCCTTATATTTTCCTTCTTTCATTATCTTTTCCTACGCCCAGCTTTCGTCTATATCAAACCTATCCGCTCTAATGTCAGGGCTACCCTTCAAAAATTCTACTCTAATCTCCTTCCATAAATCTTCTTAGAACCTTCTAGCTAACCATTCCCTCAACATTTTCCACCTGTTTTTCATCTCCACTATCCACCATAACCTGCCCGACTACTTCTTCACATTGTTCGGATGTATCCTTTTTCTCCACTTCAATTACTACATTTTTCAGATTAGGCACGTCCAATATTTCCTCAATTTCGTCAAGGTTGTCTTCACATGTATCTGCAAGTGCCTCGCAGTCAATATAATCTGTCAAAACATAAAGACACTTAAGTTCTTCCATTTTTGCTTTTCTTTCAAGTCTTAATTCTTTTAATTTTTTAAAAACATTGTATCCCTGAGCCACATTACATTTGGCGTCTTCCGTTTCTTCCAATATCTTTTCGATTTCATCATCGATATCGTTTACGTCCATCTGCAGATTTGCAATATATTGTGCTGCATTTCTGTAAAAATCAGCCTGCTGCTTTGCAAAAGAATACCAATCATTTTTCTTTCCATCAAAAGGAGTATCTTTTCTTTCCTCTATCATCATTTCTCCACCGCCTTCATTTTCATATGTACCATTTAAGCAAAAATTCTGCTTTTTAGTTTCATAATTATCGTAGTCATTTTGACTTTCGTATAAATCTTCTCTTTCCAAACGCTTATCTTTCATAACACAATTTTTAAATAATTCTTTGTACTTTCGTAGATTATATTTTCTTGTTTCCAAACCTTTAATACTATTTAACACCTGCTTTGCCTTAATAACATTGGCATGAGTTCCAAGATTTGCCTGAAAACATTCCACTCTTTGAATTTCATCCTTAATATCCCTTCGATTTTCACGACACACTCTTAGCAACTCAACCAAATCAATTGCCTGTTCATCATCCATCTGACACAATTCAATATAATGAAGAATATCGCAAATCTTCTGGTCTACGTCAGATTGCTTCTTGTTTAATTCGTCACGATAATCCTTAAGTCCTTCAACCACATAAGTAAAATGTGTCAAATACTCTGTCCAATTCATTTCTGACAAATTATATGCAGAAACACTTTTCTCCGGCTGTTCCAAAATTTCTTCATAAGTAAGCTCTTTTACGGCCGAAATATTTTCATACTGATTTTCCATATCCGGCTCCTCTCGTACTTCCACGCTGTTAAATGCAATATCGCCTCCGTCATTTCCATCTTCCGTTTCTATTGGAATAGCACGATAGAATTCCGATTTCTTTCCTGTTCCAATATGGCTTCTCGCCTGGTCATAATTAAATACTGTTGCATCTGTTTCATTTCTTACAGCAACCAATTCATTTACATTGTTTATCCTGTAATAATTTCCGCTATAATCCCTAATATAGTATAGTGAATCCGCTCCCATAGGCACCTCCGATTCTAACATTCCATTTTTTTGCTATTTAATTAAGAGTCCCGATTTAACTGTTAAGTAGATTCTACTTTTTTAGTTGTCCCAAAAGCAGGACTTGCATTACAAAATTTTGATTTTTTGCACAATATGTAATTTACTCCTGCATGTGATTTTATTTCTAATAATTTTTACATAAAAATACCGTCTAACAAGTTTACATTAACCTTGTCAGACGGCATATCTTCTATCTATTATTTATTTTTCCTCATTCAAAATACCACGCATTTTCTGCAAAAATATCGTTAGTTACATCAAAACCAAGTGTTCTTAAGTAAAATGTTCAATTACCACTTTTAATCCAATTATTATAAGAATTATTCCTCCTACAACCTCTGCTTTAGACTTGTACTTAACTCCAAAGGCATTTCCAATAAAAACTCCACCAAGGGATATTGCAAATGTTGTAATCCCAATTAGAATAACTGATGCCCAAATCGATGTTTCCAACTTGCTTCCCATTGTGCCAAAGGTTACACCAACTGCAAGTGCATCAATGCTTGTAGCTATGGCAAGCATAAATAATTCCTTAAAATCCGTAACTGATTCTACGACTTCTTTCTCTTCTTCACTGTCTCCCAAAGCTTCTCGTATCATATTTACGCCAATAACCAATAATAGTACAAAAGCTATCCAATGACTATACTTGTTAATATATTCAACAAAACTTGCACTTAAAGCGTATCCTATTAAAGGCATCATAAGCTGAAATGCTCCAAAGAAGAAAGCTATAATAAAGCTTTGCTTTAAGTCTATTACTTTCATTTTTAATCCTTTACAAATCGAAACTGCAAAGGCATCCATTGAAAGCCCTACTCCTATAAAAAAAACATCTAATAAATTCATTTCTCACCTTTGTATATTATCTACTTTTGCAAAATTTCCTGTAATGCCTTGTAAAGTTTCTTCATTTCTTCATCAGTTCCTACCGTAATTCGTAGATAATTATCTATTCCAGGCTTATTGAAGTATCTTACAAAAATATTTTTTTTCTTTAATTTTTCAAATATTTCTTTTGCAGGCATTCTTTCATAAGTAGCAAAAATAAAATTAGTTTTTGAATCCGTAAATGAAAAACCAAGTTTTTTAAGCTCTTTCTTGGCATTCTCTCTTGTCTCAATAATTTTAGAAACTGTGTTCTTAAAATATGTATCATCTTTTATTGCCGCAACACCAGTTTCGATTGTTGCCTGATTCATTGTGTATGAATTGTAAGAGAATTTTACTGCCTTTATTGCGTCAATTAATTCCTTACTACCGAAAGCATATCCAATTCTCATTCCAGCCATTGCTCTTGACTTTGAAAATGTTCTTACAACAAGAAGATTGTCATATTTGTCAATTAATGACAATGCTGTATGTCCCCCGAAATCAACATATGCTTCGTCCACAATAACAACAACATCCGGATTATTTTTTATTACTTCCTCTACCTGTTCAAGAGGCATTTCAATTGCTGTTGGGGCGTTTGGATTAGGGAATATTATTCCACCGTTTTCTTTGTTAAAATCCAACGGATTAATCTTAAACTGCTCATCCAATGCCACTGTCTTGTAAGGTATTTTAAATAATTCAGCCCACACATCATAAAAAGAGTATGTTATGTCAGGAAAAAGAATTGGCTTTTCTGAATTAAAGCATGTAAGAAATGCCATTCCCAAAACGTCATCTGAACCTACTCCCACAAAAACCTGCTCTGGTTTTACATTGTAATATTCAGCAAGCTCGTTAACTAACAGACTTGCTTCCGGATCAGGGTAAAGTCTGAATCGTTCAGTATCCATTTTTTCAATCATCTCTGTTACCAAAGGTGATGGTGGATATGGACATTCATTTGTATTTAGTTTAATCACATCACTTATTTTGGGCTGTTCTCCCGGTGTGTATGGTGTAACTTTTCTAATGTTATCTTTCCAACTGCTCATTTTTTCTCCTTCTATTTCCTGCACAAACTATAATAAGACATAATATAATTGTGGCAAAAATCGTACCTGATGTATCTATTAAAACATCTGTCGACTTGCCACTTCTTCCATCAACAAAAGTTTGATGAAATTCATCTGTAGATGCATAAATCATACATATTAAATCTGTAACTACTGCACCCATAATAATGTGCTTTCTTGTGTTTCTTACTTCTTCAAAAGTAAATAACAGAATTAAAATCAATCCTGCCAATATTCCATATTCGCTGAAATGACCTGTTTTTCTCACAAAAAAGCTCACTTTATTAAATAACTCTTCCTTAGACGTTAAATCTAAGGAAGAGTATTCAGGTTCAATTATCTGCACAGCTCTTATTGTGATTTTGTCACTTAATCCCTGTGACTGTGTTCCTGTTTCTGCAGAGAATCCGAAAATAGTACTCATCCAAAATAAAATAATAAGCACAAGAACTATTCTCACTCCCCACAGAGATAATTTTTTAATATTACATACATTCATAAGCTGTCTTATACTGCATGGCCTTTATCTTCAATAACTTTAATAACCTGATTAACATACTTTTCAGCCAAATGGTCTGTTTTTGCTTCAACCATTACTCTGATTACAGGTTCTGTTCCACTTTCTCTTACAAGAATCCTTCCGTCGTCACCAAGAAGTTCTGCTACTTTTTCAACTTCTGCCTGAACATCAACATCTGCTCTTGCTTCCGGCTTGCTTTCTACTCTGATATTCTTTAAGCACTGTGGATAAATAACTACAGGGCTGATTAATTCTGACATTTTCTTCTTTGTTGAAAGCATAACTTCCATTAACTTGATTGATGTAAGAATACCGTCACCTGTTGTAGCATACTTGCTGAAAATAATGTGTCCTGACTGTTCTCCACCTAAACGGAAGTTGTTATTTCTCATACATTCATAAACGTACTTATCACCAACGTCTGTCTTGGCATAGTCAATTCCTACTGCGTCAAATGCCTTGTATAAACCAATATTTGACATAATAGTTGTTACAACAGTGTTGTTATCTAATTCTCCGTTCTGCTTCATGTAAACACCGCAAACATAAAGAATTAAGTCACCATCTACTATGTTGCCCTTATCATCAATACATAAACATCTGTCAGCGTCACCGTCATAAGCAAAACCGATATCAAGTTTGTTATCCTTTACATATTTCTGTAAAACTTCAATATGTGTTGAACCTGCTTCCATATTAATGTTTGTTCCGTTAGGTTCATTGTTAATTACATATGTTTCTGCTCCCAATGCATCAAATACACTCTTTGCAATTGCTGATGCACTACCGTTTGAGCAGTCAAGTCCTACTCTTACATTTCTAAATGAATTTTTTGCCAAAGTCATTAAATATCCCATATATCTGTTTCTTCCGGCAAAGTAATCAATTGTTCTACCAATCTTGTCCATTGTTGCATATGGAACATCATCAAAATCGCCATCAAGATATTCTTCAACCTTGTCGATTACTTCCTGTTCCATTTTTTCACCATTACCGTTAATTAATTTTATACCATTATCATAATATGGGTTATGACTTGCAGAAATCATAATTCCACAATCAAAATCTTCTGTTCTTACTACATAAGAAACACTTGGTGTTGTTGTAACGTGAAGAAGATAAACATCTGCACCTGTTGATGTTAAACCTGCTGAAAGTGCATCTTCAAACATATAACTACTTCTTCTTGTATCTTTTCCGATTACAACTGAACATTTGTGGAATCTTCCATAATACCATCCAAGAAATCTTCCTACTTTAAATGCATGCATTGCTGTAAGATTTACATTAGCTTCACCTCTAAAGCCGTCTGTTCCAAAATACTTTCCCATCTAATTTTCCCTATGCTAAATATTAATTACTAATATCATTCTTAAAATATACTCTTTTTAAAAATGCCATTTTTCCGATAATATTTAGTCAACAAACACAACTTTCATATTAATGTGCCTGTTTTTCCTTTCCATATTTTTTAAACCTGTTAGGTTTTAACTAATTAATTATATAATAGCCTTTGCCTATTTACAAGACTTAACCTTACCCTATGTCACTTAATGTCGAACATTTTTTTACAAAAATTTCCTTTTCAGTGATATACTTGCATTGAATAGGGGGGGATTTATTCTATGAACAATATTTCGAATAATATTTCAACAGCTTCTTTAGTTGATGAAACCAATAGGCTTCTTCTTGAAATCAGCAACTTAAAGAAGCAACTTAACTACGAAAGAAACCAACATAAGCACTGGGAAGAGCTTGCCATGATATTTCATGATGCACTTTGGTCTGAACTTAAAAGTACCCGGGATTCCAACAGGTAATACATTAAAGAGGAGGTCATTAATTTATGGCCTCTTTTCTTACCGCTGTCAATTGCTTGTCCTTTATTATAAATTCTCTATTGCATACCTCCAAAGCTGCTGCCTTGTGAGTTATGATTATGCAAGTTTTTTTGTTTAGTTTCTTAATGTTATCAAGCACTTTTTCTTCTGTGTTTTTGTCAAGTGCCGACGTTGCTTCATCAAGAAGGATTATTGGAGCATTGCTTATTAACGCTCTTGCAATTGCAAGACGCTGTGCCTGACCTTCTGAGATTCCAAGACCTTTTTCACCGATTACTGTATCTAATCCGTCAGGTAATTTTTCAATAAAATCCTCTATTTCACTTAACTTAAGTGCCTGGCTTACTTCCTCATCTGACGCATTAGGATTAATCATAAGGATGTTCTCCCTTATAGTTCCACTAAATAAATAATTTCCCTGTGGCACATATGAAAACATACATCTTGTATCAGGGCTTGCCTGAATTGTTTTTCCGTTTTCAAGACAAATGTCTATTGTTCCCTGCTGTGGCTTAAAAACCCCAAGAAGCATCTTCATCAATGTACTCTTTCCAATTCCTGAAATTCCTCTTATGGCAACAAAATCGCCTTTGTTAAGCATAGCATCGCCGTGCTCTATTACTGTTTCTCTGCCATAATTGAATTTTATGTTATTAAATCTAATACTTTCCAGCTTATCATAAGTCTGTTTTACATCTATTTTTTCGTATGTACTTTCTTCATTTGTTATGTTTTCAATTTCCATAATACGCTCTGCTGAAGCAAGGACTGCATAATACTGTGGAAACATTTTTGTTATACTTACAAATGGTGTCTGAATCTGTGAAATAAGCTGCAAAACTGCTGTTAATGTTCCGTAAGTCATAGCCTTCATGCTGACTTTTATTGCACACCATCCCAAGGCAAAAAGATATCCTGCATTAAAAATAAATGAAAATCCTGCATTTGCAAAAATAGTTATTTTTCTTCTTCTCATTTTTACTTCGTAATTTGTTCTCTGAAGAATATTTCCTTTTTTGTCAAACTGTTTTTCCAATCCAAATGTTTTTACAACAAGCATGCTTTCAATGGCTTCCTGAAAAAATGAGCGCACTTTTCCGTCAGTTTCCTGAACCTGTTTGCTTAAGTTTTTTAATTTACCTCTAAAAAACACTGCAATAACTGACATTACAATACCTGCTGCAATAAATAACATTGTAAACTTCCAGTCGAAAATAATCAAAACAACAAAAGCTCCAACAAACTGTGTCAGGAAATACAATGCGTCAGGAACTATAGAGATAATTCCTTCTGTAACTATTTTTACATCACTTGTGATTCGGTTCATTAATTCACCGCTATGATATTTGTTAATTTTTCCATAATCTTTCATCATAATGGAATAAAAAAGTCTTCCACGCATTTTCATTTCCATTTTTGCCTGAACCCTAATTGTAAGACTTTGTGTAAAAACTCTTAAAAGCAATCTTGAAGTAATAACTACAAGAATTAATATACAATTAAAAATAATCAAGTTTCTGTAATGCAAAAACTCCGCATTTGATGATGCCGTTTCCGCCCTTTGTGCCGAATCAATTGCAAGTTTACTTACAAGTGCCAAAACAGTTGCCACCAATGCCAGTAATATATTTGATATGCTTAATATAACTATTTTAGGGATTTCACCTTTGCTATTTTTTATTATCCATTTTAAACTATTTTGATTTTTCATTTTCCGTCCTTTAATATTTTATCTAAAAGTTCTATTTGCCTAATTCCCAAAAAGCTACCGCACTTGCTGCTGCAACATTTAAAGAATCTACACCGTGGCTCATTGGAATTTTGATAGTGTAATCACTACTATTTATTGTATTCTGGTGAAGTCCCTCACCTTCCGTACCAAGAATTATCGCCAACTTTTCTTCTGACTTTACGTTTTTATCATCAATGCTTACCGAATTGTCAGTTAAAGCCATTGCCGCCGTCTTAAATCCCATATTATGTAACAATTCTATACCCGTTCCTTCTTTCTCATCAATAAAAGTCCACGGTATCTGAAATACTGTTCCCATGCTTACCCTTATTGCTCTTCTGTAAAGAGGATTGCTACAACCGTGTGTAAGCAAAACAGCATCAATATTAAGGGCTGCAGCTGAGCGGAAAATTGCCCCTACATTTGTAGGATTCATAATATTTTCAAGCACTGCAACCCTTCTTTTATCCTTGCATATTTCTTCAACGGTTTTAAGCTTGGGTCTGTGCATTGCACATAGCATTCCCCTTGTTAATTTAAAACCTGTTATTCCTGTCAATACATCAAACGGTGCCGTAAAAATTGGAATATTTCCACATCTTTCAATTATATTTTTTGCCTGATTTTTGATGTGTCTGTCCTCTACCAAAATAGAAATAGGTTCACATCCTGCATCAAGAGCTCTCTCCACTACAATTGGACTTTCCGCTATGAAAATCCCTTTCTCCGGCTCATGTCTGTTTAGCAATTGTCCCTCTGACAATCGTGCGTAAACATCAAGCTCCTTAGCATCAAAATCATTTATCTTAATTACGTTTGACATATTTCCTCCTAATACCGGTTAGCCTAAGATTTTTTTAAGATCCGCTTCCGGTGTGCTTATAGGAGATATATTATAATTTTCTACCAAATATTTCAACACATTAGGTGAAATAAATGCAGGTAAAGTCGGTCCTAAGAAGATGTTTTTTATTCCTAAATGAAGCAATGTAAGCAAAATACATACCGCTTTCTGCTCATACCATGACAAAATCATTGATAATGGAAGTTCGTTAACTTCGCAGCCAAATGCCTTAGATAATGCTATTGCCACTTTGATTGCTCCATAAGCGTCATTACACTGTCCCATATCCATTATTCTTGGAAGTCCACATATTTCTCCCAAATCCAAATCATTAAATCTGTACTTTCCACAGGCTAATGTTAAAATAACTGAATCTTTCGGTGACTGTTTTACAAATTCAGTATAATAATTTCTTCCAACTTTTGCTCCGTCACATCCACCTACAAGGAAGAAATGACTTATCTGCTTATTCTCTACAGCCTCAATAATTTTATCAGCAACGCTTAAAACTGAGCCGTGTCCAAAACCTGTAACAACATATTTTCCACCATTTATACCTGTATTTTCTTTGTCTTCCTTGTAGCCGCCAAGTTCCAATGCCTTGTTAATAACCGGAGTAAAATCTTTCTCTTCTCCATCTCCTTCAATGTGAACCATTTCAGGGTATGACACAACTTCTGTTGTAAAAACTCTATCCTTATAGCTTTCCTTAACCGGCATTAAACAATTAGTTGTAAACAATACAGGTGCCGGAATGTTGTCAAATTCCTTCTGCTGATTCTGCCATGCAGTTCCGAAATTTCCTTTTAGATGCGGGTATTTCTTTAACTCCGGATAGCCGTGAGCCGGCAACATTTCACCGTGAGTATAAATGTTGATGCCCTTTCCTTCCGTCTGCTTCAACAAAACTTCCAAATCCTTTAAATCGTGACCTGTTATTACAATAAAAGGTCCTTTTTCTATAGTTAATGGCACTTTCACAGGAGTTGGTGTTCCATAGCTTGATGTGTTTGCTTTATCGAGTAATTCCATACACTTTAAATTCTTCTCGCCAACTTCCATTGCCACTTCAATTAATCTATCCATTTCTAAGTCATAAGTTATAATCGACAATGCCTTGTAGAAAAACTGATTTACTTCTTCACTTTCATAACCTAGTACCATTGCGTGATACGCATACGCAGCCATTCCTCTTATTCCAAATAAAATAAGTGACTTTAATGATCGGATATCCTCATCTTCATTCCACAATAAATTCATATCAAAATCTTCAGTATTTCCGCAAGGTGCTGCGCAAGTAATGCAATTAGGCGCAATTGCTTCTTTTTCCTTATGAACTTTTTCAATCATATCTTCCAACGTTTTATCGTTAAAGTTAACATTTGTAACTGTTGTAAACAATCCTTCAATTATAATTCTATCTGTTCTTTCAGACTTTTCATTGTGGCCGCAAGACTTGGCAAGTCCAATTACTGCTCCTGTTAATTCATCCTGCAATCTTGATGTATTAGCTGTCTTTCCACAAACACCTGCTGCTCCCATACATCCTGCACAGCCTGCTGTCTGCTCGCACTGAAAGCAAAACATTTTATTATTTAAATCTTTCCCCATATCTTTTTTCATTTTATTATCTTTCCCTTGGCAATTTATATTAAGATTACAGTGTCATAAGATTTTATTCCACCTGCGTATGTGAAATGGTGAGATAATTATCTCAGCATTAACGCTTTTCACCATAATATGGTAGTTATTCATCGTTAACTAAATTGCCATATTCCTTTCTTTATTTTACTATTGACTTCATTGCCTTTCTGCAAGATAGATAATATTATAATTTATGATTATTTTATGTTGTTGTGACAACCATTTTATAAAAATATTAAATACAAAATTTGGAAATTTTAATAGTAGTTTTATATTCTTAAACTGAATTTTTATTTGTAATTTTTTGTTGTTTTATAATACGTATTTTCTCCAGCATTTTCATATTTAGTATTTTATTGTGTCTTATATTCATTTTATTAATTTGTTTTCTCTATTGAAAGAAATCCTGTATAGCCCTATTTATTGTAACTGTATTCAACGGTGCTTCCTTGCTTTCAAAAGTTGCAATAAAATTTCTTCCCTGCACATATCCGCTTTTTCCATATTGTTCAATTTTTTTAATTGCGTTTTTAACATATATTGAATCATCCATCATTCCAAAATGTTCCCACACATATTCGTGCCTTGTTCTTTTGTTCAATACTGTAAAGTCTGGTTTAACAGTACCATATCCTTTCAAACGTAATGGCAATTCATATACATAATTTATATTGTTTTTTGTCAAAGTATCAGCTATTATCTTCTCTGATTTAGACCTGACATATTCCCCCTTTTCTGTTATCAAACCTAATTCTTTTAATTGTTCATCCGGCTCAATTCTTCCTAAATTATTCTTAGACTCCTCCCACATTTTTGCATATTCTTCATCAGTTAATTCATATTTAGTAACAAAAATCCCTTTCTGCTCCGGCATAGAATCATATACTTCTAATAGTGAATTTGGATTGTACTTATTTAGAAACTTCCTTATTCTTCTCTCTTCAGCATCAATAGTTTTCAAAATCTTTTGGTCATACTCCTTTTGCGCCAGGGCTTTAATCAGGGCGGCGTTGCTCTTTTTTATATACACTCTCGTTCCGTCTTTTTGCTTCTGCTGATATTGAATAGTATTCGCGCTTCTTGCTAGCACCAACTTTCCTTCTGGTGCACCTGACAGACTCTTCTCCGCTTTAACTTTAATTATTTTTAAATATTCTAATCGTTCATTAATTTCTTTTATATTTATAATTCGTCACCTCGCTTTTTCTTTTTGTACCCAGTTTATGTTGCATTCTATATTTTGTACGTGGTTTTGTTTGTTAACTATAACATATCTCTTGCTTTTTTAATACACTTTCCTTTCAAATTTTTTTAGAAAAACATGAAATCTTCGCTATATTACGTGTCATACAATATTATTGTTATATGACGCGTAATTCCAACTAGAAATGTTAGAATATTTCAATAAATTACGTGTGGGGTAGCGTTTTTGTTCTACGACACGTAATTCCAACTAGAAATACTAAAATATTTCAATAAATTACGTGTGGGGTAGCATTTTCGTTCTACGACACGTAATTCCAACTTGAAATACTAAAATATTTCAATAAATTACGTGTGGGACAACATTTTTGTTCTACGACACGTAATTCCACGCAAAAGAACAAATATTTCCCCACTACTACGACTAACACTCTCCAAAGCTTCGCTTTGACGAGCCAATCGTTCACTTCGATTCCGCTTCGCTTCATCTCAGTGAGCGTTTGACTCCCTAAAACCACAAAAGACGCACATGGCTGCAAGCAGCCTGTGCGTCTTGTTGTGGTTTTGTGAGTGTTAGTCGTTCATATTACTGAGTTTTGCAGCCTGGTCAGCAGCAATGCAGTTGTCGATGATTTCTTCCAGGTGTCCATTTAAGATTTCATCTAATCTATGGGATGTGAATTTGATTCTGTGGTCTGTTACACGTCCCTGTGGGAAGTTGTATGTTCTGATTTTTTCTGATCTGTCCCCTGTACCAATCTGGCTTCTTCTTGCCTCTGATTCAGCATCCTGTTTCTTCTGACACTCTAATTCATATAATCTAGCTCTTAATACTTTAAGGGCTTTATCTTTGTTTTTAAGCTGTGACTTTTCATCCTGACATGAAATTACTATTCCTGTTGGAATATGTGTAAGTCTTACGGCTGAGTCTGTTGTATTTACACACTGTCCACCATTTCCTGATGCACGGAATACATCGAAACGGCAATCATTCATATCAATTTCTACATCTACTTCTTCAGCTTCAGGCATTATAGCTACTGTTGCTGTTGATGTATGAATACGTCCGCCTGATTCTGTTACCGGGATTCTCTGTACCCTGTGAACTCCACTTTCATATTTTAATTTTGAATATGCACCCTGACCGTTAATCATAAATACTACTTCTTTAAAGCCACCTAATCCATTCTCGTTAACTGAAATCATTTCTGTTTTCCAGTGCTGTGTTTCAGCGTACATACAATACATTCTATATAATTCTGCTGCAAATAAAGCTGCTTCATCACCGCCGGCACCACCACGGATTTCGACTACAACGTTCTTGTCATCATTTTCATCCTTTGGAAGAAGTAAGATTTTTAATTTTTCTTCTAATTCAGTAATCTGCTCCTTTGCTTCATTCATTTCTTCCTTGGCAAGTTCTCTCATTTCTTCATCAGATTCTTCATCCAAAATCATGAGACTGTCTTCAACTGTCTGCTTAGCTTCTTTATAAGCTTTGTAAGCTTCAACTATTGGTGCAAGGTCGCTTTGTTCCTTCATCAATTTTCTAAAATTATTCTGATCACTGACTACATTAGGATCATTTAACTGTTCCATTATTTCGTCATATCTCTCAAGTATTCCATCTAATTTATCAAACATTTCTATTCCTTTCCGGCTGTCACAACCCTGTCATTTCCGGACAGGTCTTTATAAACCTTTATATCCTTGTATCCATTTTCTTCTAATATTGCAGGAACCGTTTGTCCCTGATCATATCCTATTTCAAAGAATATTATGCCATTACTTCTAAGGTGTTGTCTACCTTCCTTGGCAATTTTTTTATAAAATTTCAATCCGTCACAGTCTCCGTCCAAAGCCATCATAGGCTCGTGGATTCTTACCTCATCCATTAAACTCTCGATTTCTTCGGTCTTAATATAAGGTGGATTTGACACTATAACATCATATTGCTTTTCTACATTTTCAAATAAATCCGACTGAAAAAAAGTAACATCTGCTTTATTTAAAGCATTGTTTTCCTTTGCCACAACTAGAGCTTTCTCGGAAAAATCAACTGCCGTTACTTTTGCATTCTCGCACAACCTGTCAATTGAAATTGCTATGCATCCTGAACCGGTACACATATCAAGAACATCAACATTGCCTTTAACCGACTTAATATATGTAATAGCTTTCTCCACAAGTAATTCCGTATCCTGCCTTGGTATAAGCACATCTTCGTTAACCTTAAAATCAAGTCCCATAAACTCCTGACTCCCGGTTATGTGTTGCAAAGGGATTTTTGATGCCCTAATTCCAACCAATTCCATATATTTGTCAGCCCTCTCTTTTGGCACTGTCATCATAGGCTCCATATAAAAACCCGTTCTGTTTATTTTAAAAACAAACTCTGCAAGAAGCCAACTGTCAACTGCAAAGTCAACTACTCCTGCCTCTTTTAGTTTTTCTTCAGCCTTTTTTATTATATCTCTTACTAATACTTCCAATTGTATCCTGAACCTTCTATTACCTGTTTATACTCCTTTGGCAAAGATGTTTCTTCCTTCTTCTCCACCTTAATGCCACTCTCTTTTAAGTATTCTTTCCAATCAAAAACCGCCTCAACAGCTTTAATTGCAACTTCAATCATATCATCTGTAGGCTCTTTTGTAGTAATCTTCTGCATCCACAATCCCGGCTTGCTTAAAAGGTTAATAAATTTGTTTTCAGACTTTCCGGCCAATCTAATGAACTCATAAGAAATTCCTGCTATAACCGGCACCAAAAGCAGTCTGATAACATATCTTAACCAAACAATATCTGTTCTGATAAGTACAAAAAAAATTATACTTATCACCATTACAATGAGAAGAAAACTTGTTCCACATCTCTTATGAAATCTTGAGCTTGAAGCAACATTTTCAACTGTAAGTACCTTGCCGGTTTCAATACAATTAATGCACTTGTGCTCTGCTCCGTGGTACATAAATGTTCTCTGTATATCCTTCATAAGTGATATTAACAAAAGATATCCAATAAAAATAATAATCTTAACAATTCCTTCAATTACCGGAACGTGACTTTGGGTAACTCCCGGAACATATTTTTCAATAACATCGGCAATAAATAATGGTAAAATCATAAAAAGTGCAACTGCAATAACAATTGAAAGACACACTGTAAATCCCATAACTATTTTTTCGGCTTTTTCTCCAAACTTATTAAGTAGCCACTTTTCAAACTTGCCCGGTTCCTCTTCCTGCTCATCTTCATCTTCAAAAAAACTTGCTGAATAAGTAAGAGTCTTAATTCCGATAACCATTGAATCTATGAAACTAAAAATTCCTCTTATAAAAGGAAGTGTTGTAATCTTGTACTTCTTAGCTATGCCCCCACATTCCTGAATATCTACATCTATGGACTTATCCGGTTTTCTTACGGCAACTGCATATTTATCCTTATTACGCATCATAATGCCTTCTATTACGGCCTGACCGCCTATGCCTGATGAGCCTAATCTTTCTTTATTTTCCATATATATACCTTATTTTTCTTAAAAGAAAAACCCTTTATGAAGATAAGAAAATAGGTTGAGAATTTCTTCTCAACCTGTTATCCTTAAAATTATTTGATACCATATTTCTTGTTGAACTTATCAATTCTACCACGAGCTGAAATAGCTTTCTGCTGTCCTGTGTAGAATGGATGACATGCTGAACAAATTTCAACATGAAGTTCTGGCTTTGTTGAACCTGTTACGAATGTGTTACCACAGTTACATGTAACGGTTGCCTGCTGGTAATCTGGATGGATTCCTTTTCTCATTACATTCACCTCTTCTAAAATTTTGCTAATTGGCAACGCCAATCCGTTTGCTTTTGATTCTGCTGTCGAATCTCCCGAACTTGGTTCAACAACTCAATAGCTTTGCTATTATAACATAGTCATATTAGTATGTCAATAATATGAAAGTTATTTTTATACTATTTATTTATGCATTTAATAAAACACACTTATTCGATATTTATTTTATAACACAATTTTTTAAATCTTCTTAACAAATTTCTGTTATCATTCAAATAAGCTTACTGCTATCTTGAATGGGTTGACCTTATTCTGGCAATTTTGCTTATAAATTCTTTATTGTCTTTTGTTCTTGCAAAAAGATTAAGCACCTGTTCAACTGCATCATCTTTTCTTAAACCGTTAATTTCTTTTCTTATAATATAAGCTGCACCCATTTCATCTGAATCAAGAAGTAAATCTTCTCTTCTTGTACCTGACTTTGTAATGTCAATTGCAGGGAAAATACGTTTTTCAGATAATTTTCTGTCTAAAACAAGTTCCATATTACCTGTTCCCTTAAATTCTTCATATACAACATCGTCCATCTTGCTTCCTGTTTCAACAAGTGCTGTGGCAAGAATTGTAAGACTTCCGCCTTCACGCATATTTCTTGCTGCTCCGAAAAACTTCTTTGGCATATAGAGTGCTGCCGGATCAAGACCACCGGAAAGTGTTCTTCCTGATGGCGGAACGATCAGGTTATATGCTCTTGAAAGTCTTGTGATGCTGTCAAGGAGGATCATAACGTCTTTTCCATGCTCTACTAGACGTTTTGCTCTTGAGATAACCATTTCTGATACTCGTTTGTGATGCTCCGGAAGTTCATCAAATGTAGAATGAATCACCTCTACATTCGGGCCTTCAATTGCCTCACGAATATCAGTTACCTCTTCCGGACGTTCATCGATCAACAGAATCAGAAGATGCATATTCGGTTCTGTCTTCTGTACAGATAGTGCAACTTCCTTTAATAATGTAGTTTTTCCTGCTTTCGGTGGAGATACGATCATACCTCTCTGTCCCTTTCCAATAGGGGAAACAAGATCAACAATACGCATTGCTGTTGTACAGCCCGGATTCTCCAGACGGATTCTCTGATTCGGGAAAATCGGAGTCAGGTCTTCAAAGTTCTTTCTCTTCATTGCCTCTGCCGGGCGCAGTCCATTGATCGTAGACACATAAAGAAGTGCACTGAACTTTTCTCCCTGCGTCTTAACTCTTGTATTTCCTGTCAGGATGTCGCCTGTTTTAAGCCCGAATCTGCGAATCTGTGAAGGAGCAACATAGACATCTCCATCTCCCGGAAGATAATTGTCAGAACGAATGAAACCATATCCATCCTGAAGTACTTCAAGGATTCCGTTTGCTGTAAAACCACTGTCCAGCTGTTCAATATCTGTCTCTTCTTTTTTCTCTTCTTTCACTTCTTCTCTCGCTTCTTCTGCTGCCTCTTTCTGCTCTTCCTGCTCATCCAGCTCAAGCATTGCATCGATCAGATCGCCTTTCTTTAATGTTGAAACACCTCTCATCTTTCTTGCTTTTGCAAGTTCTTTCAATGTTGCCAGCGGCAATGATTCATATTTTTCTCGTGTCATATTCTTTTCCTTTCTTTTCAGGTATATCTGTTCTGTCAATCCACTTCACATGTGCCCTTTTCACATACTGGATTATTCATTCATACTTCGGGAATACAAGTCTGATTCGACTTTAATGGAAATTTGCTTTAAATATGGTGTTATTATACAGTATATTTTTCTAAAAAGAAAGAACTTTTTGAACTTTTCTCTGTTTTCCTGTACTTGCGTGTTTCCTTTTTCAGTGGTATCATTAATTCAATCAAATCAGAGAGGTATAAAATCATGACAAACAATGAAAAAGCTTTAAAAATGCATGAAGAATGGAATGGTAAGATAGAGACAACCGCAAAGGCGCATGTCAACTCAAGAGAAGATCTTGCCATCGCTTATACTCCGGGTGTTGCTGAACCTTGTAAGGTAATCGCACAGGATCCTGAAGCTGCATATAAATACACTATGAAAGCCAATACAGTTGCTGTTGTATCTGACGGAAGTGCTGTTCTTGGTCTTGGGAACATCGGTGCACTTGCTGCTATGCCGGTTATGGAGGGAAAAGCGGTTCTGTTTAAGGAATTCGGTGGTGTCAACGCAGTTCCGATCTGTCTGGATACACAGGACACAGAAGAGATCATTAAATCTGTAGTCA